>Ga0182030_10003051_pt1 | contig 35720 bp, 30 predicted proteins | sample 812S3MmetaG_FD_121299 | JGI IMG/M metagenome (GOLD analysis project Ga0182030, IMG submission 121299) | Permafrost microbial communities from Stordalen Mire, Sweden - 812S3M metaG (Illumina Assembly) | ecosystem: Environmental > Terrestrial > Soil > Wetlands > Permafrost | place: Sweden...
ACCGGATCAAGGATTTTCAGGCCAAGCTCACCGATTATCTGGTCAGCCGCAAGCCGGCCCTGGTGGAAAAGATCCGCGTCGAAAAAGCATTCAACGACGCGCTGATCGCCGACCTGAAGGCGGCGGTGACGGAATTCAAACAGACATACCGCTAAGAAGCCCATGCCCAGCACGCGCGACATTCGCCGACGCATCAAGTCGGTCAAGAACACCGCCCAGATCACCAAGGCGATGCAGATGGTGGCGGCGTCGAAGATGCGCAAAGCGCAGCAGGCGGCGCTGGCGGGCCGGCCTTACGCGCAATTGATGAACAAGATGCTGGCGGCCATGGCGGCGGAGGCGACGCAGGACAGCCATCCGTTTCTCCAGGAGCGGGAGGGCGGGCGGCGTTGCGTCATCCTGATTAGCACGGACAAGGGATTGTGCGGGGGGCTGAACAGCAACCTGATGCGAGAGGCGGCGAAGTTCGAGCCGGACACGATTTGGGTGGCGGCGGGGCGGAAAGGCTCGCAATTTCTGGCGCGGACGCAGAGAAAGATGGTCGCGGAATTTACTTACAAGGACACGCCCCTCTTTTCGGAGGCGCGCGCGATTTCCAAATTTGCCTGCGACCTGTTCCTCAAGGGGGAAGTGAACCGTGTGGACATCCTGTTCACAAATTTCATCTCGACGCTCGTGCAGAAGCCGGAAACGCGCCGGCTGTTGCCCATCGGCGAAGTCGTGGCTGTCAAAGCGGGCATGGGCGCGGAAAAGGCGGGGTCGCTGCCGGAGCAGCCTGGGGAGTTTCTGTTCGAGCCGAGCCAGGAACGGGTGCTGGCCGCGTTGCTGCCGCACGCCGGCAATTTCCATATCTACCAAATCCTCCTCGAAGCCAAGGCCAGCGAACACAGCGCGCGGATGGTGGCGATGAAGAACGCCACCGACAACGCGGCGCAATTCATCAAGGACCTTACGCTCGAATACAACAAGCTGCGCCAGGCCAATATCACCAAGGAACTGCTGGAAATCGCCAGCGCGGCGATGGCGATGGGGTGATGTGATTGCCGATTGACTTCATTCGATGCTTGGGCCACTTTTGCCGACTCATGGGAAAAGCATTGATTATCGCGGAAAAGCCCTCGGTGGCGGCGGACATCGCAAAAGCGCTCGGCGGATTCGCCAAGAAGGACGACTTCTACGAGAGCGACCAGCATGTGCTGTCGTCGGCGGTCGGCCATTTGCTGGAGATCTGCCCGCCCGAAGGGGTGGAGGTCAAAAGCGGCAAATGGACTTTTGCGCACTTGCCCGTCATTCCGCCGCATTTTGATCTGCGGCCCATCGAGAAAACCGAGCCGCGCCTCAAGGTCCTGCTCCGCCTCATCAAGCGCAAGGACGTGGACCGGTTGATTAACGCCTGCGATGCCGGCCGGGAAGGAGAGTTGATTTTCCGTCACATTGTCCAGCACTCCCGCGCCAAACAGCCGATCCAGCGCCTCTGGCTGCAGTCCATGACGCCGGCGGCGATCAAGGAGGGTTTTTCGACGCTGCGCACCGACGCCGAGATGCTCCCGCTGGCCGACGCCGCGATCTGCCGCTCCGAGTCCGACTGGCTGGTCGGCATCAATGGGACGCGCGCGATGACGGCGTTCAATTCCAAGTCGGGCGGATTTCACCTGACGACGGTGGGCCGGGTGCAGACGCCGACGCTGGCGATTTTGGTGGAGCGGGAGGAGAGGATTAAGAAGTTCACGGCGCGCGATTTTTGCGAAGTGCATGGCACATTCACGGCGCAGGCGGGGGAATATCGCGGACGCTGGTTCGACGAGAAATTCACGAAGGAGGAAAGCGAACTGGACCGCGCGCTGCGGTTGATGGCCGGTTTGCAGTTGAATTTGTCCGGCGCGGCGGAGCGCCTCGAAGCGGCGCACGGCTCGCTTTGGGAGGAATATCGTTTTGCCATCCGCCTGTGGCATCGCGAGATCGCCGACGCAATCCAGCAAAAATGCCAGGGCAAGTTGGGCGTCGTCGAGAGGGACGAAAAGAAGCCGTCCTCCTCGGCCCCGCCGCTGCTGTATGATTTGACGAGCCTTCAGCGGGACGCCAACGGGCGGTTTGGATTTTCAGCCAAGAACACCCTTGCGCTGGCGCAGACGCTCTATGAGCGGCACAAGGTGCTGACCTATCCGCGAACCGACTCGCGGGCGCTGCCGGAGGATTATATTCCGACGGTCCGGACGACGCTGGAGGCGCTGGGCGATTCGCACTACGCGCCGTTCGCGAGCCAGATTCTCCGCAACAACTGGCTCAAGCCCAGCAAGCGCATCTTCAACAACGCCAAGGTCTCCGATCACTTTGCCATCATCCCAACGACGGTCGCGCCCAAACATTTGTCAGAGCCGGAACAGAAATTATATGATTTGGTGACCAAGCGGTTCCTGGCGGTGTTTTATCCGCCGGCGGAATTTCTGATCACGACGCGCATCACGCGGGTGGAGGGCGAGCCGTTCAAGAGCGAAGGCAAGGTGATGGTCAAGCCCGGTTGGCTGGAGGTTTACGGGAAGGAAGTTTCGCTGGATGACGCCCCGATCCTGGCCGCCGTGGCGCAGGGGGAGAAGGTGACGGCGACGCAGGTGGAGGTTCTGGGCACGCCCACCAAGCCGCCGGCCCGGTTTTCCGAGGCCACGCTGCTGACGGCTATGGAAGGGGCGGGGAAGTTGATCGAGGACGAGGAATTGCGGGAGGCAATGAGCGAAAAGGGCCTCGGCACGCCGGCAACCCGCGCGCAGATCATCGAAGGATTGATCTGGGAACGGTACGTGTTGCGCAACGGGCGCGATTTGCAGCCGACGGCCAAGGCGTTTTCCCTTATCACGCTTCTGCGCGGCCTGGACATCCCGCAATTGGTCTCGCCGGAGCTGACCGGCGACTGGGAATTCAAGCTCAACCAGATGTCGCGCGGCAAATTGAAGCGCGAGGATTTTATGCGGGAAATCGCCGGGGCGACTCGCGAGATCGTGGCCAAGGCCAAGGGACATGAAAGCGACACCGTGCCGGGCGATTTTGGCGAATTGAAAACGCCGTGCCCAAAATGCGGCGGCGTGGTCCGGGAGAACTATAAGAAATTCCAGTGCCAGAAATGCGATTTTTTCCTGTGGAAAATCGTGGCCGGGCGGCAGTTGGAAATCCCCGAAGTGGAGGAACTGATTTCCAAGCGCGTGGTCGGCCCGTTGCAGGGCTTCCGCAGCAAATTGGGCCGGCCCTTCGCCGCGCTCATCAAACTGTCCCCCGAATTGAAGGCCGAATTCGATTTCGGCCAGCAGGATGCCCAGAGCCAGGCCGCCGCCGACGCCCTCGATTTCACCGGACGCGAGCCTTTCGGCAAATGTCCGCACTGCGGCTCGCCCGTGTATGAGGACGGCATGGGATACATCTGCGAAAAGACCGCCCGCCGGCAGGGCTGCTCCTTCCGCACCGGCAAGGTCATCCTCCAGCGCGCGCTCGAACCGGAGCAGGCGCGCAAATTATTGGCGACAGGCCGCACCGATTTGCTGGAAAAATTCATCTCCAAAAAGGGCCGGCCTTTCAAGGCTTACCTCGTCGTCGGCGAAGGTGGCAAGGTCGGGTTTGAATTCGAGGCCCGCGCCGCCAAGAAACCCGGCGCGCCCGCCGGCGCGCGCACTGCCGCGAAGGAGCCAGCCGCGAAGCCGGACCTCACAAACGCCGAGGCGGTCGGCACATGCCCTATTTGCCGCGGGCGCGTGCTGGAAACGGCGGGAGCGTACATCTGCGAAAAATCCCAGGCCGCCTCCAGACCGTGCAAATTCAAGGCCAGCCGGACCATCTTGGGGCAAACGCTCGACCGCGCCGAGTTGGGCAGGCTGTTGAAGGACGGCAGGACCGATCTGCTGACCCAATTTGTATCCAAGTCCGGCAAACCGTTCTCCGCGTTCCTGGTCCTGCAGGACGGCGGCAAAGTCGGCTTCGAATTCCCCTCCCGCTAACGCTTTTTGTCCTTGAGCCTTCAGCCTTCAGCCTTTTTAAAATTCCCGGCGTTGACAAACCCGGCGCTTGCGCTACCGTTGTCCCCTCTGAGGAAAGAACCGAGTTCATAACTATGCCGAATACAAAATCAGCCGGACGCCGCATGCGCAACAGCGCGCGCAAGCAACTGCAAAATCACAGCGTCAAAACCCGCCTGCACCATCTGGAGCTTACTTTTGCCGGGCTGCAAACCGCCGGGAAAAAGGACGAAGCCGCCGTCGCCTTGCGCCAGCTCAGTTCCGCCTTTGACAAGGCGGTCAAGACCGGCGTCATCAACCGCCCGATGGCCAATCGCAAGAAATCCCGCCTCACCCTCCGCCTTAATAAAACCAAGCCCGCGACACCGCAACCATAGCGGCGCTCTGTGAGCGCCGTCCCCCTTGCCCCTCACCGCCTGCCAGCGGGAGAATTTGTGATCGTGGACGGCACGGGAGAGTTTGTGTTCGGGGACGGGACCGGAAGGTTAATTTGCGGCGGGGGCAGATCGGTGCTCGCAAGGACACGCACGCCGTCGGCCACACTCACTTCGCCCTTGTCATCGCCGCGCAAGACCGGCCGCTGGCCCCTGTCTTCGTAGGTTTGCCGTTCCAGCATCAGCCCCAGAGTGTCAATGACGCAGTAGGTGAACTTCTGCCCGCTGGTCTGATGCAACACATGGAGGTTGTTATAGTGGTCCATCTTCACATCCGGTGGCGTGAAGGAGAAATAAGGGCCGATGGGAACCAGCCGCTTCGTATGGTTGCCCGTTCCGTCGGTCAGCCGGACAAACAACTGCATATTCCCCGGTACATCCGATCTCTCCAGGTAGAACTTCCGCACTTCCGGCGGCTGGTTGCTCCCGTTGCGCATTAACGGAACACCCACCGCCTGGTCCGTGTAAGGGATATTCTGCAGCCGAACGCCTTTGATGATGCTGAATGCCACCGGCGCCACGCCGACCTCCTGCTGCCATTCGGGAATCTTGATCGTCGCCTTGATCGTGTAGTTGCCCGGCTGCCGAAAATTGAAGTAAGGGGTCAGATTGAATACGCACGACGCCGTGGATCCCGTTGGCACGCTGGGGGCGTTCGTGCAATAATCATAGTCATCCAGCAACTGCTCCACCACCGCGTTCTTCTCCCCCAGCACCGTGAACGCCAGCCAATTGCTCACCGACCCCAGTTTGAGTTCCTGACCCGAGCGGTTCGCGACCGTCAGCTTCAAATACATCTTCTCATCCGGCAGCAGTTGATTATGCTCCAGGCTCAAGTCGGCGGACACCGCAACCTCCTGGGAGCGGGCCATTGGAAGCAAGCCAAGCAGAAACGCGCAAACGACCAAAGTCCTTTTCATGCCAGCCAGTCTAACTCCAGCCTCCCTCCCCGGCAAGCCCCAAATCCGCCAATTGGACCAAGAACATTGACGCCAACAATTCATCAGAGCACACTCCTTCTCAATGCCGATCTCATGGAACGAAATTCGCCATAACGCCATCGGTTTTGCCAAAGAATGGGCAGGTGAAACCCGCGAGGAGGCCGAAGGCAAGTCCTTTTGGGACGAATTCTTTGGCGTCTTTGGAATTCGCCGCCGCACCGTGGCCAGTTTTGAGGAGCCGGTCAAACGGATTACCGGCGACTACGGATTCATTGATCTTTTCTGGCCGGGCATACTGATTGTTGAACATAAGAGCTTTGGCAAAGACTTGGGCAAAGCCGAATCCCAAGCCTTCCGCTATATTCAGGACCTGGCCCGCGATGAAAACCGGAAAAAGGAAATTCCGCGTTATATCATCGTTTCGGACTTTGCACGGATTGCGTTGCACGACCTTGAGCCGGAGGAAAAACGCGACCTGCCGCGTTTCGACGCCAAGCGCGGTATCACGCACGAATTCCCCCTTGCCGACTTGCACCGCCATGTCCATGAATTCGCGTTCATTCCGGGCTACAAGCAGCACACATTCCAAGATCAGGACCCGGTCAACATCGAAGCCGTCCAAATCATGGGCGACCTGCACGATGCCCTCGCCGCCGGCGGCTACACCGGTCACGAGCTTGAGAGGTTTCTTGTTCGCATCCTCTTCTGCCTGTTCGCCGAGGACACTGGCATTTTTGAGCGCGAGTCCTTTCATCTTTTCCTCGAAAACCGCACTGCGCCCGATGGCTCCGACTTGGGCGAGAAGCTCGCGCGGCTCTTTGAAGTCCTCAATACCCCGCCAGAAAAGCGGCAGAAAAATCTCGATGAAACCCTCGCGCCGTTCCCATACGTCAACGGCGAACTGTTTAATGAGCATCTTGGCTTTGCCGATTTCAACCGCGACATGCGCAATGCGCTGCTCGGCTGCACCCGCAACGACTGGTCGCGCATTTCCCCCGCCATTTTCGGCTCGCTCTTTCAGTCCATCATGCAGCCCGCCGCGCGGCGCCAGATCGGCGCGCACTACACCAGCGAGCGCGACATCCTCAAAGTCATTCGGTCGCTGTTCCTGGACGAATTGCGCGCCGAATTTGAAAACCGCAAGGCCGACCGCTCCACCGGACGCCGCGCCCGCCTGGAGGAATTCCATGACAAACTTTGCAATCTCCGTTTCCTGGACCCCGCTTGCGGCTGCGGCAACTTCCTCGTCGTCGCCTACCGTGAACTGCGCCAGCTTGAACTGGAAACGCTCAAGGAAATTTTCGGCAAACAAACCGAAATGACGCTGGATGACATCACCAAACTCTCGCAAGTGGACGTGGACCAGTTTTACGGCATTGAGATTCTCGAATGGCCCGCGCGTATCGCCGAAGTCGCCCTCTGGCTCATGGACCACCAGATGAATCTGAAAGTGTCCGAAGCCTTCGGCCAGCTTTACCAGCGCCTGCCGCTCAAAAAATCCCCAACCATTGTTTGCGGCAACGCCCTTCGACTTGACTGGAAGACAATCCTGCCCCCGGTGCAGTGCAGCTACGTCCTGGGCAATCCGCCGTTTGTCGGAAAACATCTGATGACCGTCGAACAAGGCCAGGACATGGATATCGTCTGGGGCGAAAACAATGGGACCGGTGTGCTTGATTACGTCACCGCCTGGTACCAGAGAGCGGCCGAATACATTCAGGGGACCAGGATAGTCGTCGGGTTCGTTTCCACCAATTCGATCAGTCAGGGTGAACAAGTCGGCGCGCTTTGGAATCCGCTATTTCAACGGTTTGGCCTCAAAATTCATTTCGCCCATCGCACTTTTGCCTGGATGAGCGAAGCGCGCGGCAAGGCCCATGTGCATGTGGTTATCATCGGCTTCGCCGCCTTCGACGCCGCAAACAAGCACATTTATGATTACGAGGCGGAAGAAGTCACGGCAGCCAGTGCGAGCAACATAAGTCCCTATCTTGTCGAAGGATCGGATGTGGTTGTCCTCTCCCGCGGGAAACCCCTGTGCCCGGTGCCTGAGTGCGAATACGGAAACAAGCCGGCGGATGGGGGCCATCTCATCCTTGAGGAACAAGACCGCAAAGAATTTCTGGCGATGAATCCAGGCGCCCGGAAGTATCTTCGACCTCTCCTGTGCGCGGAGGAATATCTCTACTCCATTCCCCGCTGGTGTCTTTGGCTGGTGGACGCGCCGCCCACCGACATTCGCAACATTCCGGGCATCAAGCAGCGGGTTGAGGCCGTGCGTGAATTCCGGCTGGCGAGCAAGAAAGAGCCGACGAAGAGGATGGCGGAGATGCCTGCCGTTTTCGCGGAAATTCGGCAACCGTTGACTCGCTTCATGGTGATTCCACAACACACGTCCGAAACTCGAAATTACATCCCGTTCGGGTACTTTCAGCCGAATCACATTATTCACAACAGTTGCTCGGCCATTCCAAACGCCACGCTGTGCCATTTCGGCGTTTTGTCATCCGCCATGCACATGGCGTGGGTGCGCCAGGTCTGCGGGCGATTGGAGTCCCGCTATCGCTACTCCATCAGGCTCGTCTATAACAACTTCCCGTGGCCAAACACCAACAGCCAGCAACAAGCGCGCGTGGCAGCGAAAGCGCAGGCCGTCCTCGCGCAGCGCCAGCCACACCTGCCCCCGCGCGGACATGCCACGCTCGCCGACCTTTACGATCCGCTCGCCATGCCGACGGACTTGCTCCGCGCCCACAAAGAATTGGATCGTGCCGTGGAGAAATGCTACCAGTCCGAACCGTTCCACTCCGACCGCGAGCGCGTCGAATTTCTTTTCTCCCTCTATGAAAAGCTGACCGCGCCTCTATTGCCCGTCAAATCGGGGTCGCGCAATTTGCGGCCGCACCCACGGCAGAGACGATGATCTCACAACAGAGCCAGGCAATCCTCGTCCTGCTCCGGTTGGCCGCGATTTTGGCCCTCACCGCCAGTTCCGCCCGGAGCTTGTGAAGATTCGGCCCTCAACTGCCCCCTCTTAACATTCTCCTTGCCCGGGCTTGACAAAAATTAGAGCCTATGATTAAATAGAGGGCGTGAGGCACGAAGGCGAAGTTAAGGGATGCGTTCGGGAGGCGGCGGCTGGCAAGTCCATTGCGGACTGGCCACAGATGGCACAGGGTTCCATGACGCAAAATCGCAAAGCCGCAATGAGTCTCTTCATTCTTTGCGTCTTTGCGCCTTGGCGACTTTGCGTTGAATTGTCTTTTTTATCCGTGAAATCCGTGGTCGTTTTTTGGTTGCGGCTGGCCGCGCCGCGACTTGGCGAATTCGCGTCGAATTTCTTCCCCACCCGTTCAAACCTGACTAAATTGGTAAGGATTATGATGCCCTCCAACAGCGTTTTTTTGAGCCTTTTGCGCCTTTTTGCGGCAAATCTGCATAAGTCACTTGCCATCAACAACTTACAACAAATCTGGGGGGTTTTCCAATCAAGCCCAATCAAGCCTAATCAAGGTAAATCGTGCCTAATCGCGCTATTCCCGCATCCATAATGGATGTTCCTAACAAGCCAAATTAACATCAAAAAACAGAATCCTGACTGAAATGGTAAGGATTAAGATTGAGATTAAGTTTATGAGCAGGATTGAGGTCAAAAGGGGGCCGGCCAAGGTCCCCACGAACGCCCGAAACGCCCGGTCGCTTTTTGGTGCGATTATGTTACTTGAATATTGGGTTTTACCGTCTAATCTCTGATGCGGGACACGCACACGGCATGCAGCAAACCGAAAATTATTCGATGGTGGACTTGCCCGAGGGGTTGCGCCGGCAATTTGAAATCGCCGGGCGGCGTTTGTGGCGCATCGAGACCGTCTCCGCGGTGTGCGCCGCCGCGGCCAGCCTTCTCCTCTCGTGGCTCGCCGTCTTTGTTTCCGACCGCCTCTGGGCAACGCCGGTCTGGCTGCGCCTCTTTCTTTCCCTGTGCGGACTCGCCGGAGCCGTGGCGGCCGGCCTGTTCTGGGCGCGCCATTGGGTTTGGCGTCCCCGCGACTTGGAGGCGATGGCCACTCTGGTGCAGAAGAAATACCGACGGCTGGGCGACCGCCTGCTCGGCATTGTCGAGTTGGCCGGCGAACGGGAGCATCTCTCCAATTTTTCCCCGGCCCTCTATCACGCCGCCATCGCGCAGGTGGCCGAGGAGGCGTTAAAATTCGATTTCCGAAAGAGCGTCAACGCGCGCCCGGCCAGGAACTTCGGCTGGACGGCCGCCGGCCTGTCGCTCTGCCTGCTGGCCGCCGTGCTGGCCCTGCCCCAGGCCAGTTGGAACGCCTTTGCGCGCTGGATACAGCCGGTCGCAAACGTCCCGCGCTACACCCTCGTCGCGCTGGACGGCTTCCCAGAGAAACTGATTGTGGCGCACGGGGAGCCATTCGAGATTTCCGGCTCCGTTCGCTACCGCTCCTTTTGGAAACCTTCCCGCGTTTTGGACTGGTTCGGTCGCGAGACCAGGACTGAATCCGACGTGAAGTCGGGCCAAGTCCGCCTGCGAATTCCCAGCCAGGTGGAGAATGGCGTTTTGAACGTGCGCGTTGGCGACGCGCTGGCGCAGGTGACCATCCTTCCCAACCACCGCCCTTCCTTGCAACAGCTTGCCGCCGCCGTTCACTTGCCGGATTATTTGTGCTATCCCGACCAATCCCAACCGGTGCAGGGCGGGTCGTTTAGGACGCTGGAAGGCAGTGAAGTGAGTTTTCTCGGAACCGTCAGTCGTCCGCTGGCGGCGGCCTCCATGCAAGGCGGCGACCAGCACCCGGAGGCGTTGCGGGTGCAGGGCCAGACTTTTTCCACCGACCCCGCTGGAGCTTCGGGGGCGGACGAGCTGGTATTCAATTGGCGCGACGAATTGGGTCTCACCAACGCCGCGCCCTGGCGGCTTTCCATTCAGCAGGAAAGCGACCAGCCGCCTCAACCGGACCTGCCGGACATGCCCCGCGAAACGGCCATGTTGGCGTCGGATGTCATGCGCATCCGCGCCGAGGCCACGGATGATTTCGGCGTGCGCGCCCTCGGTTTGACATGGGACGTTACATCGGAGAAAGACTCGCAAGGAAGCGTGTCAACGGAGATCAAGGCCGAAACGACTTCGCCCCGCCAAATCAAGTTGGAGGACACGTTCCTTTGGAGTCCCGCCCGCTACCGCATTCCGGCCGATTCGACCGTGGAATTGCAGGGGTTTGCCCGCGATTATTATCCGAAGCGTCAGCGCTCCCGCACCGCCTCGTATCTCATCCGCGTTCTCAGCCCGGAAGCCCACGCCGAAATGTTGCGCCAGCAACTCGAGACCCTGATGGCCCGCATTGATGACGTCACCCGCCTTCAGGAAACCATCGCTTCCGACACTCGTGATGTCAAAGAATCCTCCACCAACATGACTGGCGCACAACAATCCGCCCGCCTCAACCAGAGCCAGGAGGAGCAACTCCAAAACGCCCAGAACCTCGCCGAACTCAGCCGCCAGGGCGAAAATGCCCTTCGCGAAGCGGTGAAGAATCCCGTGATTCCCGAAGATACCATCCGCCAGTGGGGCAAGACCGTCCAGCAATGGCAGGACTTGTCCGCGGACAAAATGCAGGAGGCCGCCCGCGCGATGCAGTCCGCCGCGCAAGACGCCAAAGCCCAGTCATCTCAGAATCCGCAGTCATCCCAGAATCCACAGTCATCCCAGAACCCACAGTCATCCCAGAACCCACAGTCGTCTCAGAATCCGCAGTCGCCCCAGAATCCACAATCATCCCAGAACCCGCAGTCACCGCCCCAAGATGCAAAAGCGCAGGAGGAGGACGCCAAGCGCCTCCAACAGGAACTGGCCGAAGCACAGAAACGGGCTGAAGACATCCTGGCGGCTCTTCGGAAAATGGAGCAAAACGCAAACCAGAACCTGGATCAACTCCAAGCCTTCACCCTCGCCCAACGCTTGCGCCGGGTCGGCGACGAGGAAAAAGGACTGAGCCAGGATTTGACCACCAACATGGCTGACACCATCGGGCTGCCGCCGCAGGAATTGCCGGAGAAATTCAAGCTGCTCAACACCTCATTCGTCAAGAAGCAAGGCGGCGCGCATGACGAGTCAACCGCGTTGCAGGCGGAAATCAGCCGCTTCTTTGAGCGCACCCAGATGCCCACTTACGGAAAGGTCAGCCAGGACATGAAGGACTCCGGCGTCTCCGATGAACTGGACCGGATGGGCACACTCATTCAAAGCAATATCACCATCCAAACCTCGGCGGACCTGACCAACTGGTCGGGACGTTTTCACCAATGGGCGGACGAACTCCAACCCAAATCCGACTCCCAAGGTAGCCCGTCCCAGTCCGGCGGCGGCGAGGGCCAGCAGCCGCTGGACCTGACCAAGCAATTGATCGCCCTCCTGCGCTTGCGGGAAAAGGAATCCACTCTGCGCGACCAAACCGGCATCATCGAGTGGACCAAGGATATCTCCTCCGATTACAATTCGCAGGCGGCATCGCTAGCCGGCACACAGGACAATCTGGGCCAGGCCCTTGACCTTGTTCACAAGGCCACTCCGCTGCCGGAACTCAATCCTCCCTTCGATGAAGTCGCCTCCTCCATGAAAGAGGCCGGCCAATATCTGGCCAAACCCGACACCGGCGCGGTGACGGAGGGCATCGAAGCCAGGTCCGTGGATGAGCTTTCCGACCTCATCAACCTCATCAATGAAAAGGCCCAGCAACAGCAGCAGCAGCAGCAGCAACAACAAGAGCAAGCCAGCGGCGCCAGCGCGGAAGAAATGGCCTTTCTGACCTCCATGATGCGCAACGCCAGCAACCAAAACGGGCCGCCGAACTCGGAGCCGCCGGGGCAGAGCACCACGGGCCGCGGCAACTTCTCCGGCGGAACGACCGACAACGCCGGCCATCCCGTCGCGGGTGGAGCGGGCGGACGCGGCGGTGCCTCGCGCAACGTCAACAAAGCGGCCGGCGTGATCCAGAACTCCCCCGTTGAATTCCGCGACGCCCTGGAGAACTACTTCCACAACATCGAAAAACCCCGGAATTAAGAAAAACAAAGCTGAATATCTATGGGGCGCGTCCGACAAGGCGGATATATAATTACGTGGTGGATCGGCGATCATGAGCCCCGGCATGTTCACGTTCGCAACGTAAAAGGCAAACCGCTTGGCCGCGTGAACTTGGAGACGATGCAAGGCTTGGAAAACTGGACGCCGCCAAAAGATTTGATAAGTGTAATTGAGGAATTGAAACGCAAAGGCCGTTTATGACACCGACTTTGTCACGACTGAAAAAACTGTTTGGAACCGCCAAAATGGTGGATCTCACCGGCGTCCGTTATCTGGCTTGGGAGGACGCCTTCGAGGTGGATTTTGAGGATGGATTGACCTTTCTCGAACCTCACGCCACCGTCCGCAAGGCGAATCGTATCTCTCCCGGGGCCGTCATTGAACGGGTGGAATTGGACATGGAATGTCACGAAGGTTTCTTTGTGCATTACGACAACGGCCAAACCGCTGAAGTCTCGTGGGCGTTCATCCGCGAGCTGCCCCCAAAAAAGTCAAGAAAGCCAGCGCTGCCAGGGTAAGGGCAGGCTGTCACGGGGCAAACCGCTCAGGGGGTGCAGTTGGCGAGTACTGCGATTCCGCCGCTCATCACATTGCCACTTTACCCATTACACAAAGTTGCTTATCAGACAGGATTCCTGAATGATTTTTGGCGCTCACTGTTCCACGGCTGGAGGGGTTCGCACGGCGTTGTCCCGGGCGGAGAGGATTTCGGCGCGATGCGTTCAGATCTTCGTCAAGAATAATATGCAGTGGATTGGCAAACCGCCGGGCCCGGGTGAGGCTGCCGGCTTTGCGGCGGACCTGAAGCGCGCCGGGTTCAAGGCGGTCTTCGGTCACACCGGCTATCTGATCAACCTCGGCGGGGCGCCTTCGCCCAACCGCGACAAATCGCTGCAATCTTTGGCGCAGGAAATATCCTTCGCGGGCGCGCTGGGGCTGCCGTTCTTGGTCCTGCATCCGGGCGCTCATTTGGGCGCGGGAGAGAAGCGCGGTTTGGAACTCATCGTGGCGGGACTGGACGAGGTTCTGGCAGCGACAAAGGAATCGGGCGTGGGCCTCGCGCTGGAAAACACCGCCGGGCAGGGAACGTGTCTTGGTGACAAGATCGAGCATCTGGCGGCGATTTTCGACGCGGTCAAAAGGCCGGAAAGGCTGGGCCTTTGCCTGGATACGGCCCATCTTTTTGCGGCGGGATTTGATGTGCGGACGGCGAAGGGTTGGGACGCGGCCATTCGGAAGGTGGAGAAGTTGATCGGACGGAAGAAGATACTGGCCTTTCACCTCAACGATTCCAAGACCGGTCTAGGCTCGCGGGTGGACCGTCACGAGCATATCGGCAAGGGGAAAATCGGTTTGGCGGCCTTCCGCCACATCGTCAACGACGCGCGGTTTTTGGAAATTCCCGGCTGCCTGGAAACGCCGAAATCGAACGACCTGCACGAGGACTTGGAGAATCTGGCTGTCCTGCGTTCGCTGGTTGAAAAGGGTGCGAGAAAGAGATGACACACAAAAAGATGAGTGGAAACAAGAAGGTGGATGGGGTAGGCTCGGAAAACGTATATAATTTACAGATAAGATAACATGCCGCCATTTGAGGCATTTCTGGCTTTGCGCTACCTGCGTCCGCGGCGGACGTTCGTCTCGGTGATCACGGTCATCTCGGTGATCGGGGTTTTGCTGGGGGTGGCGGTGCTGATCGTGGTCATCGCCGTGATGAGCGGTTTTGACCAGGAATGGCGCACGCGCATCCTGGGCTTCAACGCGCATCTCAAAGTCTTCAACGCCGATTTTTCCGGGATGACCAATTACCCGGCGTTGCTCAAGGGGATCACGAACAACCCGGAGGTGGCCGGGGCGGCGCCGTTTATCAGCGGCCAAGTCCTGGTGCAACGGGAGCAGACGGAGGACGACACCAACTATGCGGCGGCGTATCTGGATGGGATTGATCCGGCGGTGCAGGGCAGCGTCACCGTGCTGCCGAAGAGCATTACGAATGGCAAATTTGACCTGGAGGACAGGGGTTTGCTTATCGGCATTGACATGGCCAGAAGCATGGATATCCGGGTGGGAGACCGCTTGGCGCTTTACTCAGGCTACAGCTTGAGAAAGTCGTTCGACGCCGCGAAGAAGCACAAAGACGAGGCGGTCCTACCATCCGAATTTACGGTGCGAGGGATTTTTGATGTCGGGTTTCCGGCGTACAACGCGACGCATGTGGTAGTGTCGCTGGAAGACGCGGCGCGGGTGTTGCAGATGCCGGAAGACACGGTGAACGGGATTGAACTGAAACTGAGGAACGAGTTTTGGGCGGACGCGGTGGCGGGAGATTTGGGCGCGGCGCTGAAGGCTCCGCTGCGGTTTGTGACGTGGCGGGAGGAATCGCCCGACATATTCAACGCGCTGGCGGTGGAGAAGAACATGATGTTCATCCTTCTGTTTTTCATCATGATTGTGGCGGCGTTCGGGATTGTGAACTGCCAGATCACATTTGTGGTTCAAAAGACGCGGGAGATCGGGATACTCAAGGCGCTGGGGGCCACGAATACGCAGGTGCTGGCGCTGTTCCTGAGCCAGAGCGTGGTGGTCGGCATCCTGGGGGTCGGGATGGGGTTCGGGCTGGCGATGCTGGCGCTGGCGTATCGCAATGAGTTCCTTCGATTCTTGCGGGAGGTGACGCACACCCAGTTGCTGCCGGCCTCGATATACCAGGTGTATGAACTGCCGTCTTCGGTGGAAACGGGTGATGTGTTGTTGATATGCGGGACGGCGTTTTGCGCGTGCGTGCTGGCGGGGCTGTTCCCCGCCTGGAAGGCGAGCCGCTTGCAGCCAGTGGAGGCGCTGCGCCATGAATGAGGCAACTCCAGGACCAATCCTGACGGCGCGGGGGGTGCGGAAGGCGTATCTGATGGGCGGGCGGCCGCTGGAAGTGCTGCGGAACATAGAGTTGACTGTGGGGCGGGGCGAATTTCTGGCGCTGCGCGGGGCGTCGGGGGCGGGGAAGAGCACGCTGCTGCACCTGCTGGGGGGGCTGGACCTGCCGAACGCGGGAACCATTATATTTGACGGATCGGATTTGCGCGCCTTGGCGGCATCCGCCCTTGCCCGACTGCGCAACCGGCGGGTCGGTTTTGTGTTCCAGGCCTATCATTTGCTTCCCGAGTTGAGCGCGCTGGAGAATGTGGCGCTGCCGGCGCGGATGGCGCGGCTCCCGGCCGGAGACGCAATGGCGCGGGGACGGGATCTGCTGAAGCGGGTGGGTTTGGGGGCGCGGCTGGAGCACCGGCCGTACGAGTTGTCGGGTGGGGAGCAGCAACGGGTGGCCATTGCCCGGGCGCTAATCAACGAGCCGGATTTGATTTTGGCGGATGAGCCGACAGGCAATCTGGATTCGCACACGGGGGATGAAATCATCCAGTTGCTTTGCGAGTTGCGGGAGGAGCGGCGGGCGACGCTGATCATGGCGACGCATGACGCGAGGATCGCGGCGCGCGCGCCCAGGGTGGTTGAGCTGGCGGATGGGACTCTGGTGGCGGCTGGGGAGACTTCCGGGACTACAAGTCGAAATGACAATTGACAAATTGTATGTCAATTATAATTATGGCAGGATCATGCTGCGGGGAAGGTTGCCGCCGGACGCATCGGAGTTGGTGGCGGCGGCAGCGCTGTCAAGCGGACGGAAGACGAGGCGGCGGAAGGAGCCGGGGTTGAAGGTGGCCGCGCCAAAGGCAGGGCTGCGCAGTTTGGCGCCTTCGGGCGTCCAGCTTTCCAGTTGAAAAGAGAGCGGGCCGCCATGCGCGAAAGTGGCATGGACGGTTCCATCCGTTGCCGCGGCCGGCGCGGCTTGCGGAGACGCGAATGCGATGCGGCTGATGCGTTCGAGCGGGACCTCCGTCGTGCCCAGTTTGCCGCGCAGAGCCAACTTGCCGTCGGCGAGGGACTCAACGACGCCGGACTGAAAGGAGCTGTTGGTGAGCCAGAGGGTGTCCTGGTCGGCGGGGGGAAGGTTGGTCTGATCGGACTCCAAGACGCCGTCCCACGGGGCGAGGCGGAGGTTGCTGACTTTGACCATGCCGGCGACGTTGTGAACGAATCGCACGACGGGGCCATCGCCGACAAAACCGTTGGTGTCATTCCAGACCTGGAGCAGTTGGCCGTTGACCGAGAGAGCCAGTGTGTTGGATTTTTTGCGGGTGCGGACATCAATGTGGACGCGGTTGGTTTGGGAAAAGGCGGGCACGACGACCGGCGCGAGGTAAACAATGGGGTTTTCGTTCCTCTTGATGCGGGCGACGTCAACATACATGCTTTGAAAGCGCATGGAGTAGAAGGCGCCGAAATTGGTCATTTTATCCTTGTCGGCGATGAGCATGGGCTGGAGGGAATCGGCATAGAGTGCGAGGGAAAGGTAAAGCTGGCCGCTCCAGGCGAGGTCAAACTGCAATTCGGCGGCGTCCGGCAACTTGAGATCGCGGGCGATGGAGGCGGATTTCCCGGCGTAAAAAGCGCCGTCACGCCAGGTCCACCGGCCGGCGTCCGCGCCCAAGACCCCTTCCGCCACGCCCTGTTTCCAATCTTCCGCGTTGGCAAACAAGTCGGGGTCGCGCGGGGATGGAAAGAACTCAACGGACTGGACTTGGCGGCGCGGAAGCAGGAGTTGGCCGGCATACCAGGTCTGGAGGGAAAGGGTGTCCGGCGCGCAGGAAACCAGGTCGCCTTCCAGCACGTCGCCCTGGGCCAGAATTACTTTACAGGGCCAGTTCGTGCCGCGGGCCGGCGGGGCGGGCGGAGAAAGGTCCATTTGCGATATGCGGTTGAGTTTGAAGGCAACCGGTTCGGCCACGTCCGGATTTTTCCAGAGGACGGTCTGGTTGGTGTCAATCGAAACGAGATTTCCAGGGAATGAGTCGCCATTGCACAGGAGCAGCCTGCCGGAGGCGGTGTTGGTGGAATCCGCGGCGGACGCGGGCAAGGCCAATCCATTGGAGCACAGGACCGACGCTGCAACGGCCAGGGTGCCAAGTGCGGCGGCGACGCCGTGTAATACGTCAGGGAACGCGGGCAAAGCAGGACAAGACTCTGTCGAGCCCTGGCTTCTTGCCAAGAAATTGAGTTTCGTCTCGACGGAGTCTCGCCCTACCATCCAGGCGGGACACATTGCTAGAAGTTTATGGGTCCAGCGTGTCATAATCGAAATCCAGGATGCTGTTGGGGTCGGTTCCAGAGGGGGAGGAGGCACTGGGAGGGAATGGGAGCGCGGTTCTGGGGCTGTCAAGACTAAACTGCATTTCATAAATGGAGCCGGGCTGGAAAGCGACGGGACCAAAGAGGGCGCTATGACCGGCGACGGATTTGGCGTCCCACTTTTCCAACTGGAAGGAGACGTTGCCGCCGCCGAGGAATCGGGCGCGAACCTCCCACGGGCCCCGAGGTTCGGGGACGGCATCGGACTTGGCAAAGTCAATCTGCCGCAGTCTTTCCAGAGGAATGTGGAGGACGCTGCCGTTGAGAGCCATATCGAGCCTACCGTCGGCGATGGCCTGGACTTTGCCGCCCGCCTGGTCGCGGTTGACGAATAAAGCCGTGTCGGAGTTGGTGGCGCTGGCGGGGGCGAGGTCGGGTTCGTATTTGCCGGACCACTTGCTGACGCGGATATGACTCAACTTGACCAGGCTCCCAGCCGACTGGTTTTGCACGACGAAGCCAGTCCCCAAACCGTTGAAGCTGCCAAGGCCGGTCCAGCGTCTGACTTCGACGCCATCCAGCAGGGCGGCCAGGCTGCCTTCGTCCTGGTTGCATTGGAGAGTGAAGCGGGCCGGTTTGGCTTGCGGATCGAGATTCGTGAGGGTGGTCGGCGTTGAGGAGAAAGCGTCACGCGGCTGGTTGGCGCGGAGCAAGGTGATTTGGCCCGTGGAGAGCGCAACCACGATGGAGTTGCCGGTATTAATGCGATCCAGCGAGGAGCTGTAAAGGCCCAACCAAAGGCTGAAAGGGCCGTTGCAGGAGAGATCGAATTCGATGGTGGAGGAGCCGGAGAGGTTGAAATTGCGGCCGAGTGTGCCGGGGGCGGCGGTGACGAAACTGCCGTCCTGCCAGGTCCAGTTGGTCGGGCCGGGCGGACCATTGCGAGACGCGTTGCCTGAGTTGACCACAACGACTTGTCCGTTAATGACGATTACTTGCTGCACATTATTGAGGCCCCCGCCAATGCGAATGCTCCCGTTCTGCGTTCCGCCGCCGACAACCCAGTCGGACGAATCTGTGGGCCCTTCATAGACGAGGGAAAAGTCCTTGGGCAGGAAGGTGATGGTCTGGAGGGCGGCGCGGGGGATTTTGAGGGCGCCGCCAAACCAAGTGTTGAATTGGAGTGTATCGGCATCAAGGGAAACCAGCGAACCGAACAGATCGTCGCCGCCGGCGAAGCGGACATGGCAGGAGGAGGCCAGTGCCATGGACTTGGCCTGATTGAGGCGGAGGAAATCCAGATCAGCGGGCATTAAGTCGAACGGGGCTTTCGCGTCGGGATGCTCCCAGCGGAGTCCGCGCGCGACATCCACGCCTTTGAGGGCACCGTGGAGGACCGCGCCGTCGAGGAATTGCAGGACATCGCCTTTTGCGGAAGGGGAATTCGTGCGCGACGCAGGCATAGCCTCAGGCATATCCTCGAAATCATCGGTCTGTATTCGCGCCCCGATCATCAATTGTGCGAACATCGCAGCCTTCTCCGCCGCTTCCTTGGCAGCCATCGCTTTCTTGGCGGCCGCCGCTTCCGCCGCGATCTTGGCTTCTTGTGCAGCCTTCTCCGCAGCCAACTTGGCGGCTGCTTCTCTGGCCGCCCTCGCCTCTTGGAGGACCTTCTGTTCCGCGTCGCTGAGTGGAGGGGCGGGAGCGGCGTTCGTAACGGCATCCGCCGCGACAGCGGCGAAGTTGGCGGGGGCGGCCACGAGAATAATGCAAAGCGCAATGTGATGAAAACCGTTCAGGGTTTTCAACTTCCATGAGTCAATCCAGGGTAGGCCCTCTCTGAATCGGGCCGACCCTGGGCTGAATGATCCAATCCCTTCGGGATTGAAGGCCGGGGCGGTGCGGCCCGGCGGAAGACTTGATGTGTCAACTCGGCAAGCCCCTACCTGATGGCTGCGTCTGGATTGAGTCCCGATTCGGAATCGGGAGAGAATTTGCCATTTGTCATTTGACAAGATGTCAGCGCTCATAGATGGGCAAGTAGCGATAGTTCAACGCGAGCGAGAGAAGGGAGGCGGCCGTTTCAAAGGTGGTACCGTAGTTGCCATGCCAACTGCCGTCGGGGTTTTGGCTGGCGCGGAGGGTGTTGATGTTGTCGTGATTCCAGGTGTTCCAGGCTTCCGGGGAGGCTTGAAAGAAGGCCTGGGAAGCGTAGTAGCGGGTGTAGCCGGCATATTGGTTGTCGTTCTGGGCGCCTTTCAAGTATTGGAAGGCGGACTTGAAGGCCGCGAGGTCTTTGTCCTTGGCCAGGGCCATGACGACGCAGCCAATGGCGGTGCGGGTGGAATTGGGGGCGTTGGGGGCGGTATAGCCGATGCCGCCTTCCGGGGTTTGCATGGAGAAATAGAACTTGAGGCCGTCCTGGATGTTCTTTTCGGGGACGGGAACGCCGGCGTTGCGGGCGGCCAGGAGGGCGACCATTTGAGCGCCGCTGACGGTGGTGTCGGCGTCGTTTGCCTGGGGGGAATAGCGCCAAGCCCTGGTGGGATTGGATTCCTGGGAAGTGATGATAAGGCGGACGGCCTTCTGCAAGGCGGGGCCGAGGCGGGAATCGTTGACGGCGCCGTAAGATTCGGCCAGCGCCAAAGTGGCGAAGCCGTGATTGTACATGCTCTGGCCGATGTAGCCGGTTTTTTGGTCCTGTTGTTTGAGGATATAATCCAGGCCGCGATGGAGGGCCTGGGAGTAGGGGCCGAAGTTTGGGTCATCGCCATGAGCGAGCATGCTGACGAGGGCGAGGGCGCTGATGGCGGCCGGCCCGTTGTTGGCATCAGACCAAGTGCCGGCGGGCGTCTGGGAGTGGACCAGGAAATCCAGGCCCTTGAGGTACATGCGGTCCACCTGCTCAGGGACGATTTCGGCCGAGCCGGTGAAGAGCTGTTGGGCGCGCGCCCCGTGGAAGGGCAGGAACGCCAGCGCGAGAAAGATGGCGGGTTTAATGTTCAAGACACGAGTTCCAGTTCGCAAAGCTCGAAAGCAAACTACGCTGAAAAGACAATTCTTCAACCTCACTTTCATAGTGTAGTGCGGCGGGCTGGAAAAAGCAGCAAGAAAAGCGACCCGTAAACAAGTCCAATCGTGTCCTCGCCAAGATTCGTCACTCCTCCACCAGATCGCTGACACACGACATAGACATAGCCACCGACGAGACTGGCTGCTGCAATAACCAAGATCAGAACTACCGTGCGGAATGGGGTTGCTCTCATGTCAGGCCAAACAAATCAAATTGCACGTCTTCTGACTTCTCTCAGGCCAGCAAGAATGTCGCCGCCGCCGCCCAAAATCAAGCGTTTAATGCGATCGGATCGCACGCGCTCTCATCTCGCTCTTCTCGCTCCAATACATCGTCGAGCCAGAAGCAAAGCTCGACAAAGCTGAGAGACCGCCAGCACCGCCCCCCAATTCATTTTTTCTCGACATTGGTCACAGCCGAATTTATTCTACCCACAATGCGGCTTTCATTGCGGGTAGAATAAATTCAAGGCAAGGATACCGGGAGGGGTGCAACTCACCTTTATCAGGATTTTCTGTTGCGATCCTCTTACCCCGGGGCATCGTTTTGATGATTATTATTTTGTTCTCCGCGCCGGGCGAGAAGGCAGGCTCGGCGAAGGCGGATGCGCCCTTTCGCCGCCCTGCAATCGGCAAGCCCATGAAAAACTTCTTAAACACAAAGCGCGCAAATCCCGATGGGAATCGGGATGCGTTCTTTGCGGTTGAATCCGCCCTTATTTGGTGCTTGACGAATGGGATGAAATGAATTAACTATCCGGTTAGTTAAATGATGCTGAAGCGCATTTCCAACAATCGGGCGCCCGCCCGCGCCGCCCGCGCCGCCCGCGACGCCGGACGAAAGCCGGCCCGGGCCGCCATCCTGGCCGCCGCCGAGAGCGAATTCGCCCGGCACGGGCTTGCCGGGGCGCGCACGGACGCCATCGCCTCCGCCGCCGACGTGAACCACGCGCTGCTCTATTATTACTTCAAAAGCAAGGAACACCTCTACCAGGCGGTGTTGGAGGATCACTTTGCCGCGTTCAACGACCAGGCGCTCGATGTTCTCGCCGGCCCCGGCACGGCCCGCGATGTCCTGCTCCGCTACGTCAGCCTCCACTTCGATTTCATCAGCGCCCGCCACCGGCATGCGCCGCTGTTCCAGCAGTGCATGAGCGGGGGGGGCGCAATGACGGACCGCCTGGTCCGCAAATACTTCACGCCCCGCAGCCGCGCGTTCGTCAAACTCCTCCAACGCGGCATGAGCGCCGGGGAATTTCGCAGGGCCGATCCGCTTCACACGGCCATTTCCATCGTGGCCCTGATTGTGTTCTATTTCTCCGCCGCTCCGGTCATCCAGAAGCTCGGTCCCGCCGGCCCTTACGCCGAGGCCAGCCTCAAGCGGCGCAAACAGGAAGTGCTGGAGTTCCTCCGGCACGCTGTGTTCACCGATCCATCCCCACTGCCACTGCCATGAAAAAACGCATTTGGATTCTCATTCCCGCCCTGGCCGTCGTCGCAATTGTGGTCGTTTGGGCCTGCCTCCGCCATCCCGCTGCCATCTCCTTGACAGGCATCGTCACCACAGACGAGGTCATTGTCAGCGCCGAAATCTCCGGGCGCTTGCAGCAATTGCTGGTGAAGGAAGGCGACACCGTGACCAACGGCCAGTTGCTCGCCATCATCCAGCCGAAGGAATTGAAGGCCGACGCGGCCTATTACCAGGGCGCAAAATCGCAGTCCGGCGCGTTCGTCACCGAGGCCGAGGCGGACCTGAAATTCCAGGAGGCCCAGACGACCAATCAAGTCCTCCAGGCCGAAGCCAACCTCGCCGCGACCCGCGCCCAGGTTGTCCAGGCCGAGGCGGACCTCGAAAACGCCGATCTGACTTTCAAACGCGAGGAGGGCCTTTTCCAGCGCGGCGTGGATTCGCGCCAGACTTACGACCAGGCCCGCACCACTCTCGCGGCGGACAAGGCGCGCGTGGAATCCCTGAACAAACAGGTGATCGCCGCCGAGGCCGCAGTCGCCATCGCCAAGGCAGGCACCGAACAAACGGAGGCGCGCCGGGCCGCCCTCCAGGCCAGTTCCGCGATGCTCGCCGCCGCTACGGCGCAGGGGGAAAAGGCCGACGTGCGCCTCGGCTACACCGAAATTCGCGCGCCCGTCAACGGTATTATTGACACCCGCTCCGCGCTCCAGGGCGAAGTCGTCAACCCCGCCCAGGCCATCGTTACCCTCATTAACCCCGACGATCTCTGGGTCCGCGCCGATGTCGAGGAGAGTTACATCGAAGGAATCCCGCTGGGCAAACACGTCCCGGTGCGCCTGCCCTCCGGCGCGACGCGCGACGGCACGGTGTTTTATCGCAGCGTTGATGCCGATTACGCGACCCAGCGTGACGTCAGCCGCACCAAGCGCGACATCAAGACTTTTCAGGTCCGACTGCGTTGCGACAATCAGGACCGCAAGCTGGCCGTGGGCATGACCGCCTACGTGACTCTTCCCCTGCCAAAACAACCATGAGCGACGCCATCGAAGTGGACAAGCTGACCAAGCGCTTCGGCGATTTCACCGCCGTGGATGCCATCAGCTTTACGGTCAACCAGGGCGAAGTCTTCGGTTTGCTCGGCCCCAACGGCGCGGGCAAGTCCACCCTCATCCGCATGTTGACTACGCTCGTCCCCCCGACCTCCGGCACCGCGCGCGTCAACTGCTTCGATGTCGCCCGCGATCCCGATGACGTGCGCAAGACCATCGGCGTCATCCCGCAGGCGATGACCTCCGACCAGGACCTGACCGCGGAAGAGAACATGAGCATTTTTGCCAAGCTCTACGGCATCCGCAATCCCGAGCGGCGGCAAGTGATCCAGGAACTTCTGCGGGAGGTGGACCTGGAAAAGTGGGCGGACAAGCCGGTGAAAATGTTCTCCGGCGGCATGAGGCGCCGCCTGGAAATCGCCCGCGGCCTGGTTCACAAGCCGAAAACTTTCTTTCTCGATGAGCCGACAACCGGCCTGGACCCCGTCTCGCGCGTGGCCGTCTGGGAAATGCTCGACCGTCTCAAACGCGAGCGTGATTTGACCATCCTTATCACCACCCATTACATGGACGAGGCGGACAAATTGTGCAACCGAATTGCTATTGTTGACGGTGGCAAGCTCGTTGCCCTGGATTCGCCGCTCAAGCTCAAGGCTTCCATTCCCGGCAACAACATCCTCGAAGTCAGCGTGTCCGAAGTGCCGCCCGGCTGGGTTGAGACCCTTAAAGCGTTGCCCGATGTCGCGGAGGTCAAGGCCGACGACCATGTCTTCCGCATCTCCTCCCTCAACGGCCCGGGGACGACGGTGGCGCTGATGGAGGCGGCGCGGGTTGCCGGTATCGCGGTTAATTCACTCTCCGTTCAAAGCACGACGCTCGACGACGTGTTTGTTCATTACACCGGCCACCAACTGCGCGACGCCCTTCAGGCGCCCTCGGCCGCCAGCAGCGCCTTCATCATGCAAAGAAACTGACGGCTCATGCACCGAATCCTCGCCATCATCGAACGCGACTTGCGCCGCTTCCGCCGCAGCCCGGCGCTCATCGTCATTTCCATGATCATGCCCCTCGTGCAACTGGTCATCCTCGGCTACGCGTTCGGCGGCAAAGTCAAGCATCTCAATATCGGCGTCGTGGATCGCGACCACGGGCTGCCTGCCGTGCGGCTCAAGGAAATGTTCCAGGCCGTCGCCGCCAACGCGCAGACCTTCGATACCGTCGCCTACGCCGACAGCGCCGCGGCGATCCGGGATTTGCGCGTCGGCAAAGTCAACGGCGTGCTCGAGATTCCGCCCGATTTCTCCCGCAAAGTCCTGGCCGGCGCAAACCCGCGCGTCATGCTCGCCGAGGACAACACGGACCAGTTTTCCTCGGCCGCGATGGAAGGCGCGATGGGCGGGCTTCTTCCGACCTACAACCAGCCCGCCCTTCCCGAGCGCACCACCGCCGGCGCGACGCTTGCCACGGTGGAGATTTATCCATACGTGCCATATATCCAGTTTCTGCTGCCGGGCACGATTGTGCTGGCGATCTTCGTCACCGCCATGATCGGCGGCGGCATTATCTATATAGACGACAAGGCGCGCGGCCTCCACGAGGGATACCTGGTGACGCCGATTGGAAAATTCGAACTTATCCTCGGCTTCAACCTCGCCGGCGTGGCCAAGGCCATTGTCACCGGCGCTGTGCTGGTGACACTTGGCTCGCTCATCGCCGGCATTCCCGATCCCTTCAACGTGGCGCGGATGGCGCGCATGATGGTGCTCGTGGTGGTGACGGCGCTGGCGCTGATCAGCATGATGTTCCTGCTCATGGTGCGCGTGACCGATCCGTTGATACCCCGCGCGGTATTCGGCATGCTCAACACCGTCCTGTTCTTTCCGAGCGGCGCGGTTTATCCGACCCAGGCCTTTCCCGACTGGATGAAGGTGATCACCACCATTGATCCCTTCACGTATGCCGTGCATGGCTTCAAGGACCTCATCCTCAAAAACACCGGCCTTTGGGCCATAGCGCCCGACATCGCCTTCCTCCTCGGTTTCGCCGCCCTCGCCCTCGGCGCCGCCACGCTCCTCTTCCGCCGCACGCTGTGACCTCCATTTTGATTTGAATTCAACAGAATCGGGAGCAAGTTTCCTTATATCTCTGCAACAGTTCAATTCTTGACCAATGAAAAGGGCCGGAAAACAGCCGTTGTTCTTCCCATTGAAGATTACGAAAAGCTGTCGGAGGACTTGGATGATCTGGCGGTCATCGCCGAACGGCGCGAGGAAGAAACAATCCCAAACGGAAGCTATCTTAACGGATTGAGGGCGCGGACGCCGAGGGCTTTGAAATGGTCAACGTCCACGGTGGCCACGGTCAAATCTTCCAAATCGGCCACGGCGGCGTGAAGTCCATCCCCCAGCGGCACGGTTCTTCCCGCGCGCCGGGCACCAGCCAGCAGTTCCCCCGCCTTTTCACAGACTTGGTGATCGAGTGGCACGGATTCCAAAAGTGAAACAAACGAGTCCCAATAGTTTTTCCAGCGCTGTTCCTTCCCCGCATCCGTCAAGGGCTTGCCCGCGATATATTCCGCAACCGTGGCGTCACAAATAAAAACCTCATGCCGGGCCGCGGCTACCCACTTGCCCAAATCAAAATGAGTGCGTTCGCCTTCAACCAGCAACGAGGTGTCAATCAGGATTCTCATTGCGACTTGTCAATGGCGGCCAGATTGGCGGAGATTTCCTTGGCGGTATCAGGGTCCAGAGGGGTGCGGGAACGGTACAGTCTGGCGAAGGCGTCCGCGCTCATGCCGGTCTTTTTGACGCGATGCGTCTTTTCAGCCGTGATGAACCAGCCGCCGGGTTGTTCACGCACAATGTAATGGTGGCCGTCAACCAATCCTCGAATGGTCAACCGGCTTTTGTCGGCTTTGGCTACGGTCGTCACACGGGAAAATTCCCATAAAGAAACGCATCCGTCAAGTGCTTATCTGAAAATGCGCCGTTGACACCTGCCGCTGGCACGCTATCTTCTCAAGCTCTGGATCGCGGGTGTACCGTGGCCGGCCGATTGCTTCCCGACGCGGGGCAACTTTACTATATACGAAAACATGAAACGCCAGTATCAACCGTCGAAAGTCCGGCGCAGACGCCAGCACGGCTTTTTGAACCGCAACTCCACCAAGAGCGGACGCGCCACCTTGGCCAACCGCCGCCGTGAGGGCCGCAAACGCCTCACCCCGGTCTGATGCCCCATGTCCGGCGACTCTCCAGCCGCCTTGGGCTTCCCGCGCTCCCGCCGCTTGAAGCAGCAGGGCGAATTCGCACGCGCCCGCACCCAGGGCCGCCGCCTCATTTGCGGCTGCCTCATTGCCAATGTCCTTCCGCGCCCCGGCCGCCTGACGGCCCGGCTCGGCGTGGTCACCGGCAAGAAGGTCGGCAACGCCGTCGCGCGCAACCGGGCGCGCCGCCTCATGCGCGAGAGCTTCCGCCTCCATCAACACGAACTTTCCGGGCCGATGGATTTGGTGCTGGTGGCGCGCCCTTCCATCGCGGGCAAAAAACTGGCGGACGTGGAACGCGACTTTTTGCGCGTTCTGCGGCAGGCCGGGATCGGAGGCCAATGAACATTGGACAACGGATTTTGATTTTGCTCATACGCGGCTACCAGGCAGTGATTTCCCCGGCGCTGGCGGTTTTCTTTGGCCCGGCGGGAGGATGCCGTTATACGCCCACCTGCTCCCAATACGCGCGCGAGGCAATTCGCCTCCACGGCGTCCTGGCGGGCGGGGCGCTGGCGACTGGAAGAATCTGCCGCTGCCACCCCTGGGGCGCGCATGGCGATGATCCTGTCCCCGTTCCTCATAATCCTAATCTCTCGGTATCACCCCCCTGGCATGGACCGTAAATCACTTCTCATTTTGGGTGTCGCGATCCTGGTGCTGCTCATGCTCTCCAAGGGGATCAACCTTTTGTATCCGCCCATCCCGGTGCCCGTCGCCTCGCTCACGACCAATCAAACCGCCAATCCGCCAACGGTCCAGACCTCCGGCACCAATGTCGAGGCTCCCGTCACGGGCGCTCCCGGCAACCCGCTTCCCGCCGCCCCGACCAATCTTCCGCCGCCCGAGGTAACCCTGTCAGTTTCCAACAAAGACCTCGTCTTCCACTTCACCTCCTACAATGGTGGCCTGAAGGAAATCGCCTTGCGCGACACAAATTATCCGGCGGTGGTCCACAGCACACGCAAGGCCGGAGACGAACGGAATTTTGCCACCCTGGATGCCGGGGTCACGGTCCCCATTCTGGCCGTGCTGGATGGGATTGAGCAGGGCGACGGCAGTTACACGCTGACCCAGCCGTCCAGCAACATCGTCCGCGCCGAAAAAACGCTCCCTGGTGGTTTGCGCGTGATCAAGGATTTTGACATCGGGGACCGCGGCACCAACTATCTCTTCGCGGCTAAAATCCGCCTGGAAAACACCTCGTCCAACGCCCTGCAAATTCCCCGGCGCCATGTGGTCGTTGGCACGACCACGGCCATTGGGCCGCTGGACGATCCCACCATGCTGGGAGTTATATGGTACAACGGCTCCAAGCAAACGGATATCAGCGCGAGTTGGTTCGCCAATTACGTCGGCGGTTGCGCCTTGTTGGGGTCAAGACCGCGCACGGAATATGAAGAAGGCGCCAGCAACGTCGTTTGGGCCGCGATGCACAGCCAGTACTTCGCCTTCGTGGCCGTCCCCTCCCAACCCGCCGCGGGCGTGGTGATTCACAATCTCAAGCTCCCGCCCCCCGACGCCGGCGGAGTGGCCGCTTCACAGCGCCTTACCCTGACCAACACTTACGAGGCCTACCAAACTGCCTTTGCCTATCCCGCCACCCGACTGGACCCCAGCCAGTCGGTCGAACAATCCTTCACCTTTTACGCCGGTCCCAAGGAATACAACGGCCTGGCTAGAATCGGCCACTCCATGGGAAACAACCTGGATCTCGTCATGGGGTTCACCGGTTTTCTGGGCATATTCTCATTCTGCTCCAAGTTCCTGCTCCTTTCGATGAACGGACTGCATGATTACCTCGGGCTTTCCTATGGCCTGTCCATCATCGCCATCACCGTGATCATCAAACTGGTATTCTGGCCCATGACAGCCGCCAGCACGCGCTCCCAGAAGCGCCAGCAGGCCATTGCGCCCCAACTCAAGGCCATCGCGGAAAAATATAAGGACGACCCGCTCAAGAAGCACCAAAAAACGACCGCGTTGATGAAGGAGCACAAGATCAGCCCGCTCGGCAGTTGCCTGCCCGTCCTCATCACCATCCCCGTCTTCTTCGGCTTTTATTCCATGCTGCGCAATGCCATCGAACTGCGCGGCATCCCTTTCCTCTGGGCGCCTGATCTGACGCTGCCCGACACCGTCGTCACCATCGCCGGCTTTCCCATCAACCCGCTGCCCCTCCTCATGGGCGCCAGCCAGTTGTGGCAGTCCCATCTCACGCCGCCGTCGCCCGGCATGGACCCCGGTCAGCAGAAGATCATGCGCTACATGCCCCTGCTGTTCATCGCCATTTTCTATCGCATGTCCTCTGGCTTGAACCTTTACTATACAGTCTCCAACCTGCTGACCATAGCCCAAACCAAGATCACCAAAATGGGCCCCGACCCCGCTTCCAGCCCGGCCAAGCCGGCCGCCCCCGCGCCGCAGAAAAAGAAGTAGCCAAAACAGTGCGGATCATACATACTCTCCCCGTGCTAACTTATTGAACGATCCTAACGCATTGCACGACCTATGGCCGCCCAGCCCAAAGAAACCCTGACGCAACTGCTCAAACTCCTCGGCTTCGAAGCCGCGGTGGAGGAGCATCTCCTTGAAGACGGCATCTTTCTCGATGTCAAAACCGACGACTCGGGCCGCTTGATCGGCCGCCAGGGCCAGACCCTTTCCGACTTGCAATACGTTACCAACCGCCTCCTTTTCCATCAGGACCAGACCGTGCCCAAGGTCATGGTGGATGTCGGCGATTACCGCGCCAAAGCCCGCGACGCGCTCGTGCAGAAAGCCATGGCCGCCGCCGAAAAAGTCCGACGCTGGGGCGACGTAGTCGAGTTGGAGCCGATGTCCGCCTTTGACCGCCGTATTATCTACAGCGCCTTGAAGGAAAGTCCTGGCATCGAAGCCGCCAGCGTCGAGGTCGAAGGCACCAACAAAAAAGCCATTCTCCTCCGTCCCAAACACTAACCGGGATCTTTTATGGCAGGGCGAAGCAGCTGCTTCGCCCCAATTCAGGGTGTAGCGGCCTGCGTCGCAAAGGCTGCGAATTATCAGGGCCGGAGCGTTTTCCTTGGTCCATTCACCGGGAATGATTCCATCGGGCGGGAGCTCAGCAACAGGCCGGGGGCGCCTCACATTGGCCTCATTCCACTCCGCTACTTCCGGCCCGCGTCGCGCGAAAGCCGCAAGATTACAAAACTGTCACCTAAAATCACGTGCGCGAGTCCCCATCCCAATGTAACGTCATATGATTGTAACACGATTGCCACATAAACGTAACCCGACACATGAGAGCGCCGTCTGATTTGGCAAGAGAGAATTGATGGAAGTGAAATGAGTCCGGCCACAAAACCAATTACAGGGAGGACTGCCGCCAGGGCGGTTTTCCCCTCATCCCCCTTTATTTCCGAAGTCTTGCCCCGTCCCCAGGCCCGCGCCAAAGTCCGCTTCAGTGACACCACGACTCTCTCCATCTGCAACTTCCTGAGCAAGGGATGGGAAGTCAGCATTTTGGGCATGCTCGCCTTCATCCACGACAAATACAATCTGTCCTACTCCATGGTGGGCATTCTGAGCACGGTGTTCATTGTCAGCCAGATCACCGTCAGTTTCTTCGCCGGTAAGATCGCCCACGCCGTCCATAGCCGGAATGTGATCTTTCTCTCCATCGCGGCCAGCGCTGTTTCGTGGCTGGTCCTGTTCTTTTCCGGCAACGTGGCCGTTCTCTTTCTCGCATTCGCCTTTGGCGGCCTGTCCTCGGGGTTGTTTGAGCCGATCGGCAATTCTCTTGTCGCCAAGCTCACCCCCTCCGCCAATCGCGGCACTGCCATAGGCAATTTCGCCGCCTATGGCGACATGGGGCGGATCGCGGTCATGGCGGCGGCCACCGCGCTCGCTGGATTCCTCGGTGTCAACGGTGCCAGCGGGGTGCTGTGCGTCTCCGCCTTGGGCGCGCTCCTCCTGGCCGGAATGTATATCCCGCGCTCCAACGGCGCGGATGACCCTGAAACCCGCGAAGTGCCGGTTCACTTGAAAGAGTTGGTCAAGAACCGGAAGTTCTGCATGGCCACCGCCGCCGGAATTGCCGATTCCTTCTCCAGCGCCTCGCTTTATATTTGGATTCCCTTTCTGCTCACCGCAAAGGGCATTTCCCTGGCCAACACGCTCTATTTCAATGTAATCTTCTTCACGGGCTACATGTCGGGCCGCCTGTTGCTCGGCCGCCTGGCCGACCGCCACGGTGCCCCGCATATCTTGATGGCATCCAAGCTCGCCATGTCGGCGTTGATCGTCCTGCTGCTGGTGCTCAACCGGCGCATGGAAATAGTCGTTCTCCTCTACCTTCTGGGAGTATTCACCCGGGGTTCGTCACCGATCATCCGCGCCATGGTGGCCGATTCCATTGATGACCGCGTCAGCTTTCACAATGCTTTCAGCGCCTATTCCTCCGCCTCTCGCGGCTCCACTGCTCTGTGCCGCCCTGTCGCCGGGTTCTTGGCTTCTCTCGCTGGCGTCGGGGCGGTGTTTTACATGACCGCCGCAGTGTCTCTTTGCACCCTTTATCCCGCCGCCAAGTACAAGAACCTCTCCGCCGCAGCCCACACGGATGAGATGAATCGGGAAGGCGGTCTGTCCGGTTCGGATTAGTGCAGTCCAACCGCACCTCAAAGCGCCAGCCTGCCCGGGACACCTCGCCTGGCAAGGGAGGGTTCACCGAATTCTCCCGATTGCCAATGACCAATTTTCAATGACCAATTTTCAATCCGAATCGGCGTTGCCCCAAAAGCAAATTCGGAGGTTATTTTTGCACGGTTCCTTGGACGCGGGTTCTGACATCCGGGACCGTCTTGACATGACCGGCATTTTCGTCAACGCTCTGATCATCTGATATGAAACCGTCTCTTATTTCCGCCATATTATTTTCTTCCCTGGCTCTCTGCTCCGCCCAAATGCAATCCGCCATCCCCCTCTGGCCGGACACCGCGCCGGGAGCGTTGGGAACGTCCAGCAACGACATCCCGACTCTGACTCCCTATCTGCCCGATCCCGCCCTGGCCACAGGCGCCGCAATGATCATTTGCCCCGGCGGCGGCTATTCCGGGCTCGCCGCGCACGAAGGCAACGATTACGCCCTCTGGCTCAACCAGCATGGCGTCACGGCCTTCGTCCTCAAATACCGTCTCGCCCCCGCCGGCTACCACTATCCTGCCATCTTTCAGGACGCCGCGCGCGCCGTCCGCCTCGTCCGCGCCAACGCGGATGCCTGGAAAATTGACCCCAGGCGCGTCGGCATCATGGGTTCCTCCGCCGGCGGCCACCTGGCGTCAATGGTGCTGACCCATTTCGATTCCGGCAACCCAGCGTCCGACGATGTGATTGAACGCCAAAGCTGCCGGCCCGACATTGGCGTCCTCTGCTATGCCGTCATCTCCCTGGGCAAATACACCCATCAAGGCTCCAAAGGAAATATTCTCGGACGCAACCCCGCGCAAGACCTGGCCCAGTTCCTCTCCAGCGAACTTCAAGTCACCTCCAACACCCCTCCCTGTTTCATCTGGTCCACTTTTGAGGACAAAACCGTCCCGATGGAAAACAGCATGCTCTTCGCCTCCGCGCTGCGAAGCAACAACGTCCCCTTTGCGCTGAACATCTACCAAAAAGGCGCCCATGGCATGGGTTTGAACGACAAGCCGCCATTCGCCCATCCCCATCCCTGGGCCGCCGACTGCCTCTTCTGGCTCCAGACCCAGAAATTCGTGAAGTAAGACCCTTTCCATTTCGCATTTTCCTGCTACCTTGAGCATGAAAATGTCAACAATCAGGTGTCCCATATTCGGTGCCGTTCTTCTGGCCGCCGCCCTTCTCGCAACGCCGGCGCGCGCTGCCGACTCATTGCTTTGGAACACCAAGAGCAACAGCGTCACCGCCGACGTCAAGAACTGTGAACTCCCCAGGCTCCTCGGCAAAATCTCCTCCCTTACCGGATGGCGGGTGATCCTCGAGCCGGGAACCACCGCCACCATTTCCGCCAAGTTCAAAAACGCCTCCTCCGACGAAGCCTTGATCCGCCTCCTCGGCAACCTCAATTTCGTCAAGGACTCCACTAATGGCGTTCCCCGTCTGCTGGTTTTCCGCACCATCGCCCGCGCCGCCACGCAGCTCATCGAACCTGCCCCGCCGGATGCCCCCCGCGACTACCGAATCCCCAATGAACTGCTTGTTCACCTCAATCGCGGTGCCTCCACCAATTCCATTGATGATCTCGCCAAGGCCGTCGGCGCCAAGATCATCGGGCGCGACGACCGTCTCAAACTCTACCGCTTCCAGTTCGCCGACGCCGACGCCGCAGACGCCGCCTCCGCTCAACTTGCCGGTGACACCTCGGTTGGCTCGGTAGATTCCAACTACGTGGTGGATCGTCCCGCCCCAGTCCAAACCACCCCCCTGACCAGCGTGTCAGGCAACCCCGCTCTCGCGGCGGCCCAGGCGCCCTTGCTCAATCCCAAAACCCCCGCCAACGGCGTCGTCATCGGGCTGGTGGACACCGCCGTTCAGATGCAGCAAGGCTTCAGCCAGTATTCCCTGCCGCCGCTCACCGTTGTGGGCCAGCCCAGCGAGCCGGCCGATCAACCCGCCCACGGCACCATGATGTTCGAAGACTTGCTCCAAGGCATGGCCAGCGCTCCCAGCAAAATTCTCCCTGTGGATGTCTATCCCAGCGGCGAAAGCACCACCACCTACCAGGTCATTCAAGGCATCGTTGCCGCCATCAACTCCGGTGCCAACATCATCAACCTCAGTCTCGGCGGTACCGGTGACAGCTCCACCTTGGAAAGCCTCATCCAACAAGCGGAGCAGAAGGGAGTCCTGTTCGTTGCCGCCTCCGGCAATACCCCGGGCGCCACCGCCACCTATCCCGCCGCCTATCCAGGCGTATTAGCCGTCACCGCCTCCGATCCCAACGGCAAGCTCGCCTCCTACGCCGACGACGGCACATTCGTTCGGGCCATGGAACCCGGCACCTCCATCATTTATCTCAATGGCCAGGCTTGGGAAGCCGAAGGCACCTCCACCGCAACCGCCTTTGCCACCGCGGCCATCGCCCAGATCGTCAACCAGCAACACATCACCGTCCAGCAAGCCGTCACTCAATTCATCCAGTCCCATCCCCCGCCCAAGCCCTGACGCAAACTGCTGCAAATCGGGCAACCTTTCCCTTCCAACAAGTCAGGCATTGATGGCATGATCCGCTCGATTTCCCATGTCTGCTGATCCGACACCGACGACGCCCGGCCCGCTCCCGGACGAAGCGCCGGGCCGCGAATTCCGCACCACCCGCTGGACGCAGGTCCGCCGCGCGAAAGCCGGCTCTCCAGAAGGCCGCCGCGCCCTCGCCGAGTTGTGCGACGCCTACTACGAGCCGGTCGCGGCATTCCTCCGTTGCGAATTGCGGGACCCCGACGCCGCGCGCGAACTGGCGCAGGACTTTTTTGCGAGAATGTTGGCGGGCGGGGCCATCAGCCGCGCCAGCCAGGAACGCGGACGCTTCCGTTCCTATCTGCTCGGCGCGGTGAAGCACTTCCTCGCGCACCACCGCGAAGCCGCGCGCCGGCTTAAACGCGGCGGCGGCGTGGAAAACATATCCCTCAACGACACCGGGGCCTGCGCGGCCTGCGCGGTGGCGGACGACAGCGTGTTGTCGCCCGACGCCGCCTTCGACCGCCAATGGGCGCTGACGGTCGTGGCGCGCGCCCTCGAATCGCTCCGAAACGAATGCATCGCCGAAGCGCGCGCCGATTTCTTCGAGCGCGTCAAACCCTGGCTCACGGGCGATGCCGTACGCGGCGATCAGGCGGCGCTGGCCGCCAGTTGCGGCATGAACCCCGGCGCTCTCAAGGCGGCGGTCCATCGCTTAAAGCGCCGTTTCCGCCAATTGCTCAAGGCCGAAATCGCCGGCACCCTCGACGACCCCGCCCTGGTCGAGGCCGAGATGCGCGATTTATTTGCCGCCCTGGCAAGTTGATCCTGACAGCACCAGCGCCAAGTCATATTCGCCGCAAAGTCGTTGGCAAAGAAGAAGACATTTAGTCCTTTACATTCGTCTTGGGATACGACAAAAGCAAACCATGAGAAAAACGGGAAGTTCAAAGAGAGGCCGTAGATGTTGGATAACAACTGCACCAATCTATGGCCTGACCCCTGTGATGTCTATTGACTATGTCAAGGAGATAATCAATTTGGCTGGAGTGACCAATCCACTGGAAACACCGGGATTAGATGATTGGTTACAAGCTGAAGCTGATATAGGTCTCGTTTTCCCAGAAGACTTTAAGACCTTGGTCACCGCGTTGGGTACGGGAAGTTTCGGAGTCGGAATCTATTATAGGAACCCAGTGGCTTCATCGGAATACGTTCTTCTCTCTCGCGCTGCTCTGATACGATATCGTGAACCAATCTCTGATTTGGAATTAAGTGGGACCGTACGCTTGTATCCGTCCAAGCTAGGCTTGGTAAATATCGCTAGCATGGATCGGCAAGATTTCCTACTCCGGCCAGATCGGAGTGGCAAACATCTCAGCGATCTTGTATGGTTGGACGTCGAGACGCGCCAGATGAGGGATTTAAATGTGTCTTTCTGTCAGTTCATGCACGACCTCTACTTTGAGAAAGTTCCAGGAAAATGGGCTAAAGAGCTACGCGAGTATTTCTGGCCGAGTTCTTCGGTGGCTTTTTTTACGCCTTGGAAAAAATAGATCTTGGATTTGCGGGAAAGATAACAGATTAGGGGTCAGGCCATAGATTGGTGCATGCCGGTGTCAGGTCTTTTGACCCTGTTTGCCGACGATGGTGACGGCGTCAACCCATGCCGGTGTGAACCCGTGTTTTGGTTGGCTTTCCCGGAATCCTCCCGGCGAGTCCGCAGCGTATTGTTCCACTCTTCAACACTGCGTTGAAAGGTCAAATGGTGGCCCCCAATGCTTCGGGTGCAGGATTAATTTCGGGAACCCCTCCCCAGATTAGGGGGCGGGCCATAGATTGGTGCATGCCGGTGTCAGGTCTTTTGACCCTGAAATTAGGGGTCAGGCCATAGATTGGTGCAATTTTTCCTTTACATTCGGCCTGCAATATGAGAAAAGCAAACTATGCCGCGCCAACTGCGAATCGATTTTCCTGGAGCCATGCACCGGAGATGTTGGATAACAAATGCACCAATCT
>Ga0182030_10003052_pt1 | contig 35709 bp, 35 predicted proteins | sample 812S3MmetaG_FD_121299 | JGI IMG/M metagenome (GOLD analysis project Ga0182030, IMG submission 121299) | Permafrost microbial communities from Stordalen Mire, Sweden - 812S3M metaG (Illumina Assembly) | ecosystem: Environmental > Terrestrial > Soil > Wetlands > Permafrost | place: Sweden...
GGCTGCCTGTTCGTCTGCATCTTCATCGCCCAGTTCATCCGGCATTCGAAGCTCGGGCGCATCCTGGTCGCGATGCGCGACAAGGAGGATCGGGTCCGGTTTTCCGGCTATAGCGTCGCCAACTTCAAGATCTTCGCGTTCTGCGTCGCCGCCGTGTTCGCCGCGATCGGCGGCGCCATGTTCGCGCTGAACGTCGGATTCATGTCGCCGTCCTTTGTCGGCATCGTGCCGTCGATCGAAATGGTGATCTATACCGCGGTGGGCGGCCGGCTCTCCATCCTCGGCGCGATCTACGGCACGCTGCTGGTCAACTTCGCCAAGACCAGCCTGTCGGAATCCTTTCCCGAGTTGTGGTTGTTCGGCCTCGGCGGCCTGTTCATCGCGGTCGTGCTTGCCTTCCCGAACGGCCTTGCCGGCATCTGGGGCGATTATGTGCAGCCGCGCATCGACCGCCTGATTTCGTCGCGCAAGCCGGGCTGGACCGCCGGCATCGATAGTTCCGTCGCCGACGGCGCACCGGCCGAGTGAGGAGATAGATCATGCTGATAGGTCACCAGCCCAAGGAATTCCTGCTGTCGGTCGAGGCGCTCACGGTTTCCTTTGACGGCTTCAAGGCGGTCAACGACCTGTCGTTCTATGTCGATGAAAACGAAATCCGCGTCATCATCGGCCCCAACGGCGCCGGCAAGACCACGGTGCTCGATCTGATCTGCGGCAAGACCAAGGCCACATCGGGGTCGATTCATTTTCGTGACAAGGACCTCACGAAAATGAAGGAGAACCAGATCGTGCAGGCCGGCGTCGGCCGCAAGTTCCAGAACCCGTCGATCTACGACGATCTCACGGTGTTCGAGAACCTGGAGATCTCGTTTCCGCGCGGCCGCACCGTGTTCGGCGCGCTCACCTTCACCCGCGACGCGGTGGTGCGTGACCGCGTCCATGAAGTCGCCGAAATGATCTTCCTGAAGGACCGGCTCAACGTCAAGGCCGAGTTGCTGAGCCACGGCCAGAAGCAGTGGCTCGAGATCGGCATGCTGCTGATCCAGGACCCCGAACTCCTGATGCTCGACGAGCCGGTGGCCGGCATGAGCGTCAGCGAGCGCGTCAAGACCGCGGAATTGCTCAATCGCATCATCAAGGGCCGCTCGGTCCTGGTCATCGAGCACGACATGAAGTTCGTCGAGGACATCGCGCACAAGGTCACGGTGCTGCATCAGGGCCAAATTCTTTCCGAAGGCACCATGGAGCACGTCAAGAACGACCCCAAGGTCATCGAAGTCTATCTCGGGCACTGATGTCTGTCCCGGTCACCGAAGGAACGCGCTAATGCTGGATATCTCGGATCTCCATGTCGCCTATGGCCAGAGCGAGGTGCTGCATGGCCTCAACGTCGCGGTGGCGCCTAACGAGATCGTGGCGATCATGGGCCGCAACGGCATGGGCAAGACCACGCTGATGAAGTCGCTGATGGGCATTGTGCCGACCAAGAGCGGTTCGGTCACCATGGAAGGCGCTGAGCTCAGTACCTTGAAGAGCTACGAGCGGGTCGCCAAGGGGCTGGCTTACGTGCCGCAGGGCCGCATGATCTTCTCGGCCATGACGGTAAAGGAAAACATCGAGACCGGCCTGGTCGCCTCCGGCGAGTCCGAGGTGCCCGGCGATATCTACGAATTGTTTCCGGTGCTGCTGGAGATGAAGGACCGCCGCGGCGGCAATCTGTCCGGCGGCCAGCAGCAGCAGCTCGCCATCGCGCGCGCCCTCGCCACCAAGCCGAAAGTCCTGCTGCTGGATGAGCCGACCGAAGGCATCCAGCCGTCGATCATCCGCGAGATGGCCCGCACCCTGAAGCGGATTCGCGACGAGCGCGGACTGTCGATCGTGGTGTCCGAGCAGGTCCTGAGCTTCGCGCTCGATGTTGCCGATCGCGTGCTGGTGATCGAGAACGGCGAGATTGTCCGCGACGATCCGCGCTCCAGCGTCGATGCCGCGCAGATTTCCAAATATCTGTCAGTCTAACCGCACCACCACTTGTAACCAGGGGAGCTTTCAATGCCAGAAACACTGATCAAGGTCGATCTCACGCAGTCGGCCTATGAAAACGACATGATCCACAACCGCTGGCATCCCGACGTCCCGATGGTGGCGTGGGTCAATCCGGGCGATGATTTCATCGTCGAGACCTATGACTGGACCGGCGGCTTCATCAAGAACAACGATTCGGCCGACGACGTCCGCGACATCGACCTGTCGATCGTGCATTTCCTGTCGGGGCCGATCGGCGTCAAGGGCGCCGAGCCCGGCGATCTCCTGGTGGTCGACCTGCTCGACATCGGTCCGAAGCAGGACAGCCTATGGGGGTTTAACGGCTTCTTCTCCAAGAAGAACGGCGGCGGCTTTCTGACGGAGCATTTTCCGCTGGCGCAGAAATCGATCTGGGACATCAAGGGCCTGTTCACCTCGTCGCGCCATGTTCCCGGCGTCAATTTTGCCGGCCTGGTGCATCCCGGCCTGATCGGTTGCCTGCCCGACCCGAAGATGCTGGCGACCTGGAACGAACGCGAGGCCGCGCTGATCGCGACCAATCCGACCCGGGTGCCGGGTCTCGCCAACCCGCCCTTCGCCCCCACCGCCCATGGCGGTCGCGCCAAGGGCGACATCAAGGCCAAGATCGGCGCCGAGGGCGCCCGTACGGTGCCGCCGCGCGAGCATGGCGGCAATTGCGACATCAAGGATCTGTCGCGCGGCTCGAAGATCTATTTCCCGGTCTATGTGCCCGGCGGCGGCCTGTCGATGGGCGACCTGCATTTCAGCCAGGGCGACGGCGAGATCACCTTCTGCGGCGCGATCGAAATGGCGGGCTGGGTGCATCTCAAGGTCGAGATCATCAAGGACGGCGTTTCGAAATACGGCATCAAGAATCCGATCTTCAAGCCGTCGCCGATCACGCCGAACTACAAGGATTACCTGATCTTCGAAGGCATCTCGGTCGACGAGCAGGGCAAGCAGCATTATCTCGATGTGCACATCGCCTACCGGCAGGCCTGCCTCAATGCGATCGAATATCTGAAGAAGTTCGGCTATTCGGGCGCCCAAGCCTATACGATTCTTGGCGTCGCTCCGGTGCAGGGACATATCAGCGGCGTCGTCGATGTTCCCAATGCCTGCGCCACGCTGTATCTGCCGACCGAGATTTTCGACTTCGACATCATGCCGTCGGCGGCCGGGCCGATCAAGCACATCAAGGGCGGCGTCGACGTGTCGCTCTCGCAGGACAAGTAATCTCCCGCGACGGGATGCGGGACGGCTGAGTATCTGCCGCCCCGCATCCGCCGTCGCCAATGCCGTGAAATCAATCGCGCGAGGAAGCCATCATGCCGGTGTATGAATATCTCTGCGACGCCTGCGGTCCGTTCACCGACATGCGGCCGATGGCGGAATGCGACGCCCCGCAGGACTGCCCGCAATGCGCCAGCGAATCGCCGCGGGTGATGCTGACGGCGCCGAATTTCTTCTGCATGCCGTCTGACCGGCGCAAGGCCCACGCCACCAACGAACGCAGCGCCAGCGCGCCGAAAACTCTCGACCAATACAAGGCGTCGCATGGGCCGGGCTGCGGCTGCTGCTCGGGCAAACCCTCTCGCCTGGTCAAGAAGACCCGCAGCGGGTCGAAGAGCTTCCCGACCGCGCGGCCCTGGATGATCAGCCACTGAGGGCGATGGACGCCGCCTGCCTATCGGCGAGTCTGAGGTTGACGTCGCCCGTTGCTTGCCGATCGAGCTCTAAACGCTAAAACACCACCCCGAGCCGCCGGCCGACGCTCCAGACCACCCGGCAGCGTTTCTTGGCGGCGCCGAACAACAACTCGAAACGATTGGGAAGCTTCGGCTGCCCAAAGACCTCGAGGCAGGCGCCGCCCGCAGAGTAATCGACAATCGTGCAATCGATCACAGGGGCTTTCGGACCGATGATGATCCTGGCCTTGTTGGAAATCTTGCCCGTCGGTCGCACGCGGGCAAACAGTCGTGGGTGCATCACCGCCCCCTTTCTGGGAGTTGAATCCGACCGATCATTCTGCAGAATATTTTGAATATTTCGTTGAGTTTCATAGTTATCAAAATGCACGGCGCCTACCGCCTGCGATCCGCCAAATTTTCCTAAAACGATGGCAGCGTGCGACAAGCGACCATCGGGGCCTGTTGATCGCGTCAGGCGCGCGATCGCGCGCTGGACCATGGAGCATGATGGCTTTGCGTCGCAGCGACGCGCGCCGATCCCGGGCGGGCAGTCACACCGTCAGCCGCCGCGCGCCCGCGCCAGGGTTTCGGACGGAAGCTCGCCAAATGCCTCGCGGTAATCCCTGGCGAAGTGCCCAAGATTGCCGAACCCGCATCGGAGGGCCACTTGCGCCACCGAAGTCTTTGAATCTGTAAAGCCGAGCAGTTGCCTGGCATGTTTGAGGCGGATCAGCTTCGCGAACGCCATCGGCGTATAGCCGCGCGCGGCCCTGAACGATTTGAACAGGCTTCGAGAACTGACGTTTGTCAAATCGGCCAGATCGGCGACGCGAACCGGCTTGTTCCAGTTGGCTTCGATGTATTCCTCCACCTGACGGACCTCCCTGGACGAGGTGTCGGGAACCTGCCGCTCCAGGAGGTTGCTGAAGCTGTGCCGGTTGGCGAACAGCAGCGCGCCGATCACGGCCTGTTCGAGACTGCCAAGCACGGCAGCCGGCAGGGGCGCCGCCGTTGCATCCAGTTGCTCGGTGAGGAAGGCCATCAGTCGCCGGAGAAGCCGCGCCTCCGGCCGGTCATTGTCGACGGAAGATTCGAACGCAAGCCGGCCTTTCGGCCTGTAGCCCAGGATGGCAATCAATCTCTGTTCGAGCGCCTCGGCGCTGATGCGAAGGGTCAGCCATCCATGCTGGCCTTCACCGCTTATTTTCGTCTGGTAGCCGGATGAAACGATGCAGGAGTGCCGCGCATCAATCGGCATTGCCTTGCCGGCAATGCTGGCTTCGCCACCCCCCTCTATCGCCGTTACAAACCGGAACAGGGTCGTTTCCGGGTAGTCGATCGAGACACCGCTATTGCTGGCGCCGTGCAACAGCGCGACGTCCTTGAGCTGGACGAGGTTGCCCCGCGCTTCGAAATCGCCGCGCTTCTCGACTTGGGCCTTCGCGCCTCCGAAGCCCGTCAGGATGGCATGACCAAACTCTTCGATGTCCGAAGTCCTGAAGATCGGAAATCGATGTAGCGGCTCGGCCACCTCTTCAGAGGCCATCGTTCAAACCCGCCTTCCAGCCCATCGCAGAAAATAGCACGTGTGACCCGTGCATGCACTTGTTCGACCCCCCATTTTGGGTAGGCTTGCGGCCGGTGGCGAATGAGTGCGCGAAGCCTCACGGCGCTCGCGACCCCGAAGGTGGAAATTTCCGCCGCGCGCCGGCGCTCAGGCAGCGACGCTTCATCTGCGACGACATCCAACGTCCTTGGTTCGCGCGACGGTGTAAATGTCGGCTGTGAGAGCGCGGCTCACATATTCACGTAGAGGTTTTACTCAGAAATTGCATCGCCTGCTCAAAAAGCGCCGGGTGAATTCGGCGCAACGACCGTTTGAACGAAAATCTTAGTTAGCTCGGCTCGGGTCATTTACCGAAACTTGTCATTCGACGCGTATTCCTTGTCGTCAATTCAGCTGCGGTTGTCGTTCGTGACCAGCGCAGTAAGTCGGCGGCGGGGTCAATGACGGGCCTGCTGCAACAACTCCGGATCCGCGATCGTGCAGAAAGCCGATAGCTCCTCCCTGTTCGACGATCTCGATGCCGCGTTGCAGGGCGGGTCTTCGGAGAAGCGCGTGGCCATGCTGCGGCAGGTCACCGATCTTTTCCTGAGCGAGGCAGATCGCCTGAACGAAGAACAGATCGGCGTCTTCGACGACGTCCTGGTCCAGCTGATCGATCGAATCGAAACCAGAACGCTGGCGGAGTTCAGCCGGCGCCTCGCGCCGGTTGCGAACGCCCCGATCGACCTTACGCTCAATCTGGCCCGCCATTCGGAAATCGCGATCGCCAGGCCGATCCTGACCAATTCCAGCCGCCTGACCACGGAGCAGCTGGTCGAGATCGCCAGCACCAGGAGCCAGGACCACCTGCTTGCGATCTCGGAGCGGGCGCAGGTCGAAACGGCCGTTACGGACGTGCTGCTGGACCGCGGCAACCAGGCCGTGGTTCACAGCATCGCCGGCAATTCCGGCGCCAAATTTTCGCAGAACGGCTTTGCTGCGTTGCTGAAAGCGGCCGAGACCGACGACAAACTCGCCGTAACCACCGGCTCCCGGCTCGACCTGCCGATCGGCCTGCTGCGCGAGCTTCTGCTGCGGGCAACCGAAGCGGTCAGATCGCGGCTGCTTTCCCGTACGCCCCGTCAATTGCAGGATGAGATCCATCGTGTGCTCGGCGCCGTGGTGGACGCGGTCGACCGGGAATCCTCAAAGCCGCGTGACTTCAAGACCGCCAAGGCGTTTGTGGAATTGTTGCGCGACAAGGGCGAGCTCGATGAAAGCACGCTGCTGGAGTTTGCGCGCGGGCGCAAATATGAGGAGACCGCGGTCGCGCTTTCCCTGCTGTCGTCGGCATCGCTCGAAATCATCAAGCCGCTGATGAAGAGCCCCAGGGACGACGGGCTGCTGATCCCCTGCAAGGTGGCGGACTGCAAGTGGGAGACTGTCCGCGCCATTCTCGCGACCAAACTGCCGCCCGGATCCGCTCCGAAGGCGGGACACGAAAAGCTCCAGATTGATTTTGCCAAACTATCCAAACCAAACGCGCAGCGGCTGCTTCGATTTTGGCAGGTCCGCGAGGTGAGTGCGAGGAGCGCTTAGCAGCATTAAATTTCAGCTTCAAATCAAGCGAATTATCATTTTCAGAAAGCGGCCGGGTTGCAGAGATGGCCTTTGGAAAAAGAAAGAGCGACCGCGTCGATTTCGAACGCGGCATCCATGTTTATATCATGGGGATCGATGGCACATGGCGCCGCGACTGCCTGATGATCGACGTGTCGCAGACCGGCGCGCGCCTGTACATCGATGGCTCCCTGGAAGGATTGGACCTCAGGGAATTCTTCCTGCTGCTGTCGTCGACCGGCCTCGCCTATCGCCGCTGCAAATTGGTGCGTGTGGCCGGCGATCAGATTGGTGTCGAATTTATCAAGCCGGAGAAGCCGGTCAAACGGAAAACCTCCCTGAAGCGGCACGCAACCATCGTCACCGTCTAAAACGCGCGAGCCGATCCCTCTTGTTCCAGGAAGCACAGGATGACCGATGTGCAGAAGATGACCGAGGTGACGGTCCTGACCAGATCGACTGAGCCGCCGGTCGGTCTCATTCAGATTGCCACCGCCGAAACGGAAATGGAATTCGAGATAACGGAACAGCTGGCGCTCGAGATATGCGCCGTTCTTGATCGCTTTCTCGATCGATAACGGTCTGAAGAGTTCATGTCGGTCGGCAGAGCATTGGCATCCGGATGCCGGGGGAAGATCGAGTAGAAATTGCCATGTCCATTCATGTTGTTGCCGATACCGTTAGCAAGCTTTCGACCCTACGCGCCACGCTGGAACAGCGATACGCGGTAACTTCCGGGTTGCTCGGCAGCGCAGGCCAGCCGTGCAGCGAGGCTGACGCTGTCGTCGTCACAGCGGATTTACGGATTGTCGAAAATATTGCGGCTTTGAAGCAGCTGTTCGGAAAATCAAACCAGGTGCGCAGGCGGATTGTTCTTGTCGATCAGAAAGCGCGCCTGTTCATCGTCCAGGCTTACGCGCTGGGAGCGACGCAGGTGCTGGTCAATCCCGTCAGCCCGGCCCGCCTGTTGGCAGAACTGGCCGACGGGGCGGCCCCGGACGCAGGCGCCGGCGAGACGTTGCATGGCGCTGGCGAGGCCGCGACGGCGGCGGCGGCTGCGATAGCATCGATGTTCTCAGCCGTGCTGGCCGGCGCGCCCATCGATGTCCGGGATGCGAAAGGTGCGGGCGGCAGGATTGCCGACGCCGTCGCCGAGAATGGGCTGTCCAACTGGCTCGAGACGGTTCGCCGTCACCATGAGGGAACCTATCAGCACTGTCTCCTGGTCACCGGAATAGCCGTCGATTTCGGATTGAGCCTGGGCCTCGCCAAGCCGGACATCGAGCGGCTGTATTCGGCCGCGATGTTTCACGACATTGGCAAGGCCAAAATTCCGCTTGCGGTCCTGGACAAGCCCGGTCGCCTCGATGCCAGGGAACGCGCGCTGATCGAAACCCACCCCGTGGCCGGATTCGAGGTGCTCAAGGGCAACGCCGGCATTTCCGCGGAGGTGCTCGATGCGGTCCGCCATCATCACGAATATCTCGATGGCAGCGGATATCCCGACGCGCTTTGCGCGCCTGATATTTCCGACATCGTCCGGATGTTGACCATTTCCGACATTTTTGCAGCCTTGATCGAATACCGGCACTACAAGCCAACCATGCCTCGGGAGCAGGCTTATGAGATCATCAGAGGCATGCAAGGAAAGCTCGAACGGCCTCTCGTGGCAGCGTTCCGGGACGTGGCGCTGAGTCGTTGACGAAATAAGACCCGAGGCGATGGACTCCGATCCCAGGGTTACAGGAGATACACAATGACCGAGGCGACCGCGGTATCCGTCTTGCCCCAATCGACCGAGCCGCTGATCGGCATCCTTCGCGTTGCCACCGCGCAAGCGGAAATAAAGTTCGAAATAACCGAACATCTGGCGCACAAGCTCTGCACCGAGCTTGAGCGCTTTCTGACCGGCGATGGCTCCCCGGTGGCCGCTGCATCCCCGCGCTGAAACGCCGCGCCAAGGGCCGGGAAAATCGGTGGGGTGGGGTGGGGGCACCCACAGGCTCAGACTCGCCGATAGGCCCTGATCCGGATTGTTCCGCAATCCGACCGCTCCCTGCACGCGGCAGGGCGACCGCATATGGAATTTCCATGCCGTCCGCGCGCGAAGTTTTACGATCATGATTGCGTTTCAACGGGTCGTCCCTGCGCAGGGACGACCCGTTGAGAGTTGTGTGAGGCCACCACCTCATCAATGCGCGGTTCAATTCAGCATATGCGATCGCCCTGCCGCACGCGGGGAGAGGTGCTCAGGACGATGGCCGATCGAGATCAGCCGCCGACCTCGGCGCTGATGATGTCGCCGAACATCACCCATTTGCCGCCCCTGAACTGCATCATCTTGAGCTGCTCGATCGGGGCGAAGTCGGTGGCCGAGGTGTTGATCTTGACGCCGGGAATCAGCGTGTCCGCCGCAAAGTCCTTCAGGCTGGCGGCCTGCTTCATGACGTTTTCCCGGGTCAGGTCGTCGCCGGCCTGCTTCAGCACCTGGACCATGGTCTGCGCCGCGGCATAGCCGTAGACGATGTTGGTATCGGCGACGTTCGCCTCCGGCATGTATTTGGCCTGGAACGCGAGGAATTTCTTCATGCCTTCGTCGTCGGCCCATTGCGCATCGGAGGCGTCCTTGAGATAGATCGCCGACAATACGCCTTCGGAAGCCTCCAGGCCGGCCGGCTTCATCACCGCGGCGATCGAGACCGAGACGTCCGTCATCAGATGCGTCGGCTTCCATTCCAGCTCGGCGATCTTCTTGATCGCCTGGGCGGCGAATTTCGGGGTCGAGATGTTGACCAGGACGTCGGCGCCGGTGGCCTTCAGCCGGACCATGTGGGAATCGATCGACGGTTCGCTGGTCTCGTAGCTTTCCTCGGCGACGATGATGCTGGAGGCCTTGTCTGCGAACACTTCCTTGAGGCCGGCGACGTAATCCTTGCCGAAATCGTCATTCTGGTAGAACACCGCGACCTTGGCGCCCGGCTTGTTCTTCAAGATGTACTTGGCGAAGATCCGGGCCTCGACGCGGTAGCTCGGCTGAAAGCCCATGGTCCAGGGAAAGTCCTTCGGGTCGTTCCACTTGCTGGCGCCGGTGGCGACGAACAGCTGCGGCACCTTCTTTGTGTTCTGGTATTTCTGCACCGCGGTCTGGGTCGGCGTTCCCAGCGCGTTGAAGACCAGCAGCACCTCGTCGCTCTCGATCAGCTTGCGCACCTGCTCCACGGTCTTGGGCGGGCTGTAGCCGTCGTCGTAGGAGATGAAGTTGATCTTGCGGCCGTTGATGCCGCCGGCCTCGTTGATCATCTTGAAATAGGCCTCCTCGGTCTTGCCGATGACGCCATAGGCGGAAGCCGGCCCGCTATAGGCCTCGACATTGCCGATCTTGATTTCGCTATCGGTCGCGCCGGTGTCGTATTTCTTCTGCGCCAGCGCGCCCTGGGTGGCGAGCAGCACCAGGGCCGAGGCGGCGGCGGCCGAGACCAGGGCGGAGCTAGCTAAGGACAGCTTGTTGTTCATGGAGAGTACCCTTCGTTGCATGGAGGTGGACAATGGAGGTTCGAACTGGGGAGGGCTCATGACGCGACGGCTTAGACCCTATCGATGGCATCAGGCGAGGCAAAATTCTTCCGCAGCGTCGGCTTGTGGATCTTGCCGGTGGCGTTGCGCGGCAGGGCATCCACGAACTGGATCAGACGCGGGCATTTGAAGCGCGCCAGATTGGCGGCACAATGCGCATGAATCTCGGCCTCGGCAAGCGAATGGACGGGCTTGACGGCAACGATCGCCATGCCGACCTCGCCCCATTGTTCGCTTGGAATGCCGATCACGGCGGCCTCGGCGACCGCGGCAAGCTGATGCAGCACGTTCTCGACCTCGGCGGGATAGACGTTTTCGCCGCCGGAAATGTACATGTCCTTCCAGCGATCGACGATATAGTAGAAGCCGTCGGCGTCGACCCGCGCCGCGTCTCCGGTATGCAGCCAGCCATCGGTGAAGCTGGAGGCGTTGGCGTCCGGCCGGTTCCAGTAGCCCGGAGTGACGTTCGGGCCCTTCACCCAGAGTTCGCCGAGCTCGCCGGTGCCGGCATCGGTGCCGTCGGGCCGCACGATCCGCACTTCCGTATGCAGCACCGGCTTGCCGGAAGACCCGGCCTTGCGCGCGGCATCCTCGCGGTCGAGCGTCAGGACCGCGGGGCTGGTTTCGGTCATGCCGTAGCCCTGCTGCAGCGCGACGCCGCGCGCTTCCCACACTTTCAAGAGCGGAACCGGCATCGGCGCGCCGCCGACGCCGCCGATCACCAGGCGGCTGAAGTCGGCTTGCGCAAAAGCCGGATGCTGCGCCATGAACTGGTAGATCGATGGCACGCCGAAAAATGCGTTGATGCGGTTTGCAGGATCGCTGATCAGTTCGAGTGCGGTGCCCGGATCGAAGGCACGCATGATCAGCACGGTGCCGCCGGCATGCAGTACCGGATTGGTGTAGCAATTGAGGCCGCCGGTATGGAACAGCGGCAGCACTGTCAGCAGCACCGACGACGGCGAGATATAGGCCGGCCCGCCGAGATTTACGCAGTTCCAGAACGTCATGCCATGGGTGATGATGGCGCCCTTGGGCTGGCCGGTGGTGCCGGAGGTGTACATGATGGTCGAGATGTCATCGAGCGTCACGGCTTCGGCGGCTTCGAGCGGCGTTGCGGCGGCGATCGCCGCCTCATAGGCGCCGCCGGCACCGAGCTCGAGCGTGGATTCAACGTGGCACGCCCGGGCAACCGTGCGCGCAAGATCGGCAAGCTCCGCGTCGTGGATCATGAGCCGAGGCGCGGCATCGCCGACAATGTAGTGCAGCTCGGGCGCGGTGAGACGGGTGTTCAAGGGCAGGAACACCGCCCCCAGCCGCCCGCAGGCGAACTGCACCTCCAGCGTATCCGACGTATTCAGCGCCAGCACCGCGACCCGGTCGCCGCGAGCGATCCCGTTTCCGTCACGCAGATGTCCGGCGAGCCGCGCGATCCGGGCGTCGAACTGCGCATAGGAAAACCGGCGTCGGCTGGCAAGGTCGACCACCGCCAGTCTATCCGGCGTACGGCGGCCAAAATGCGCGATCCAGTCATAATGGCGAACTGGCAAGATCTCCTCCGAAGCAAGCGGTCTGGTGCCGCCCTGATCCCGATCGGGCCGATGCGGCGCAACATGCCCAATTCCGTCCTGATTGGCCAGCGGGCGTTTAGGCTGAGATGCGCAGGCCGCCGCCAGTTGAGGTGCCGGTTCGGGGATGCTGTCTTGCGTTGAGTGGCTGGGGCAGCGATCGGGGCCGGCCGGGAGGCCGGTTCGCGCTGCATGGCCGGTTCGGCGCCAGGTCAGTTACGCAGTCTACGGAGCTTCGCGGGCATCGGGCGCCTCAAGTCCTAGAGGCGATCCCGCCAGCCGCCGTTGCGATCGACTCGCTCCCGTTGCGGGTGGTGCGCCCCAGGGCCCGCTGCGCGCGGATGTATCGCGTCAAATGTCGCGCCGCATAACCCGATCCGGCGACGAAACGCATCAGCGGGCCGTAACTCATCACCGCGGTTGATCCGACGAAGTGCAAATTGGGCACGCTCGATTGCAACCCCGTCGACAGCAGCGGTGAACCGTCGACACAGCCGATCGCCTCGAGCAGCCGGGGCGCGAACAGGTTCATCTTGGCTATATCGCTGCGATATCCGGTCGCCAGCAGGACATGGTCGTACTCCGCCGAACCGGTGTCGAACCGCAGTATTGCCTTCGGGCCCTGCACCCGCGCCTCGAGGATATTCCGGGCCGCGCCGGTTTTCACGCCGGCAAATCCCGACTTCAGCCAGCTGGTGGCGCCCGGCCTGAGACAGCGCGTGTTGATCATCCCGCGCAGGCCCTTCGGCATCCGCCGCACCGTGTCAGGAAATTCCGCCAGCCAGTTGAGCGGGAAGGGGCCCACTCCCGACGGGCTTGCCAGCAGTTTGTGCACCCGCCACATCAGATCCTCCGGCTGGTCTGCCGGCCTTTCCGAGCCGAGCCAATGCACATCGCCCCGGCTGACCAGTTCGACCTCCGCGCCGGCCTGGTTGAGCAGGGCCGCGTACTCGCATGCGCTCTGGCCCCGGCCGACCACGGCGACCCGTTTGCCGCGGAACACCGACACGTCAACGTGTTCGCACACCGAGCTGACGTATTCGTGCGGCAGGCCCGAGAATACGGCCGGCCGAAATTCCTGTTTGGCGAGCCCGGCGGCCACGACGACACGCTGCGCGGTCACTTGGCTGCCATCGTCGAGCCACAGGCAAAAGCCGTCTCCCAGCGAATCGACACGCTCGATCTTCCTGGTATCAGGATCGGCCCGAGTATGGCGCCTGAACCACTCGCCATAGCCGACAAACGTTTGCAGTGGAATCGGCACCGGCGGCGGTATGGCCTGGCCGGCGGCGAAGGCTGCAAATGTCAGCTCGCCTTTTGGGTCCGAAAGGTCGCTTGCCGCCGGCGTTGATCGAAGCTTCATGTCCTTCGGCATGTGCTTTCGCCAGAACGACATTGTCTCGCCGAACACCTTGGTCTCGATATCGGCGGCGTTCAGATGCGATGCAACCGAAAGCCCGTAAGGGCCGGCGCCGATAACAGCGACTTCGCATTCAAATTTTGACATCGAGGGGATCCGTTACCATCCGTTGAAAAGCCAACCGGGCTCGTTCGCATCGATATCCGCGCGCCGATCAACGGCTTCTCGGAACCGAAAATCTACGACGGAGAACTTAAGCAATAATCCACTTCATCGCGCCGAATTTGCCGGCATTTGTCTTAACAATCTTTAACCGGCCTTCCCCGGTCAGCGCCGATCTTGCCGGCATCGGCGGTGCGCAGACCGGGCCGCGCCGCCGCCAAAGCCGCGATCGCCCGGCAAACGACGCGGTACGCCGTCAACGGCAGTTCCAGCAATCCGGGAAGCGGATCGTCCCAGTCGAATGCCGCGAAGGTTGGCTTGCGGCGGAAAACCTGGATGTAATCGAGGAAGCCGAGCTTGCCTTGGAAAATCAGCAGCGCCGCGGCGATGCTATCTTTCGGCAGATGGAGCCAGACCTGACCCACCCTCGGCCGGACCGGAAGGATTGGGTCGCCGAGAACGATGTTGCGCATCAGTATCGGAAGATCCTGGCCCGCGGCCTCGCACAGGGCGAACCAGGACCACGGGCGGGGATTGACGTCGAGCACCTTGTAGCTGCCGTCACGGGTGTCCCGCTTGAACTCGATCTCGACCAGCCCTTCGAAGCCGATCAGCGAAAGCAGCTTTCTTCCCGCCAGCTTCACCGCATCGTTGTCCACCACTTCGACAAAGGTACTGGTATGGCCGAACTCGATCGGAAATTGCCGCATCCGGCGCGCGCTCATTTCCGCGACCGGCGCACCGCCATACCAAAGTGCGGCGTAGGAAAACTGCTGCTCGCCGCCGCCCGGAACCAGTTCCTGCACGACGACGTCGTCTTGGCCCATCAGCGAAGCGGCATCGCGATAATGCCGCGTCAATTGCTCGCGCGAATCGGCCCGCAATGCCTTACGGGACGTGAAGGCATTGCGCTGCAGCCGCATCGCGGGCTTCAGCACGACCGGGAACTGAACCTCGACTGATTCGGCATCGTGCGCCGACCGGACCCGGTAGCTCCTTGGCGAATCGATGCCGGCCGCGGCCGCCGTCTCGGCAAGAAGCCGTTTGTCGCAGACTTTCTGCAACTCGCGCCAGTCGCAGCTGACGATCCTGAACACCGAGCGCAACCGGTCGAGGTGCTGAGCGACGCACTTCACCTCGGCGTCGGCGCATGGAATCAACAGCCAGTTCTGCAGATCATGCCGGATGGCGAAATCCACCAGCCACTGCTCGACCTGCGGCGACAGCGCGCCGGGCCATTCATAGCTGCGGTGGACATGCCTGGAGAGTTTCGGGAGCGGATGGTCGTCGGTGAGCAGCACGACTGCAACGTTCTTGCGGCCGAAGCTGCGCGCCACCGACAAGGCACCGTGCGCGCCCCCCAGCAGAACGACCCCGGTAACCGCCAAAGCAGCCTGATCCGTAGGGTGATGGACCTGAAGCGCCAATTTCTCCTCGCGTCGGTAGCGGATGCCCTGGGGATACGAAGACCGAATCCAACTCTGCCCGGGGAAAAGCCGATTGCGCCCTCTCCAGACCTTCAGAAGTTCGCCGGGGCCCGACGTCCGCAATGGTGGGCCGCTGCAGGCGTTGGTTTGAACAGGCGGCCTTCCGGTTTCATGATAGGCCTCCATGGCGCCGCCCCGAAGATCATTGTGATTTTTTGCTTAATGGCGCTGAAACCATGGCCCGGGCCGGCGCTCTGTGCGGCCTGCTCCGCCGAAATCAGCTTCAACCTCCTGCTTTCGCGTCGGAAAAGACCGCGGCCAATGGCGAGCCAGGCCTTGGTTAATTGACATGGTGGCCGCGGGAATCAGGACGATTGGAGGAGCCGTGCCCCACCGCTTCAGAGATGGCCAGCGATTTGCTGATTTGCATGGGATGCACGACCTGCCACGTCGGCCGATCGCGGGCTACGCGTTCGGCTTGAGCGGGCAGCGCACCGCCGAACCGCATGTTGCGTCCGCTGTCGTCTACTACAGGTAACGCCGCAGCATCGGCAGCGCCTGCTCGACGCAGATGCGGCCTTCCGCAATTGCCTCCTTGGCCCGGTCGAATTCCATCAAACCCATGTCGCGCAGTCGCGGGAGCAGCATCACATGTGGTGGCTCGCCGGCGAGGCGGGTACGGGTGATATGGTCCTGCATGATGTTGATCGAGTTGGCGAGCACGTCGAAATAGCCCGGCGCCGATGGCCCCTGCGGCAGCAGCTGCACTGCGATCTGCGCAGTCTGTTCACGCATCGCCACCGGCAAATGACTCAGCACCCGATCAAGAAATTCGTGCGAAACGGGCGCCGCCGCAGTCGCTGCCGAGGCGTCGGGCTCGGCCTCGAACCGTCGCCCCAACAGGTCTCCATTGAGATTGATCGCGATAATCACCTCCGCTCCGAGGGCACGGCATACCGAGACCGGCACCGGGTTGGAAAGGCCCCCGTCGACCAGCCATCTATCATCGATCCTTGTCGGGCTGAAAATCGCAGGGAGCGAGATCGACGCCCGGACCGCTTCTTGGATTGGCCCGGACTGCAGCCATATCTCGCGGCCGGTGGCGAGATCTGTGGCGATGGCAGCAAAAACCTTGGCATAGCTCTCGATCGGCGCCGCAATTCCGAGCCTGCGCAGGAATTCGACCACCTCCTTGCCGTCGATCAACCCACCACCCGAAAAGCGGACATCGATCAGCGCGATAATCTCCCGCCAGGTTGCGGCCTCCGCCCATCGCCGCAGGTCGGCCAGCCGCCCGGCTACATAGGCCGCTCCGACCAGCGCGCCGATCGAGGTTCCGCAGACGATCTCGGGATCAATTCCTGCCTCGGTCAACGCATCGATGGCACCGATATGCGCCCATCCGCGGGCGGAGCCGCTCCCAAGTGCGAGGCCAATTCGGCGGCGTGTCATCAGGCGGCGGTCCTGCTTGGAGAGATTGTGCTATGCCGGATTCGGAGCCATCAAGAGGTGTACGATTTCCATTTACGCCAAAGGCAGACTTTCAGTCGGGTTCTGAGCGAAAATTCGCGGCAGCGGCAGAGACGGGCCGGCGACGATGCCACCCCCCGCCAGCGCGAATGGCGGCTTTGCAGCCGTTTGCCCGGAGGCTTTCTTGCAATCTGCAGAAGCAAGACTGGCCGCAGAATATCGCGCGGACATTGATCCAGATTAAAGTCGGCTCTGTCGGCCCGTCATAAACGACGTTCCTTGGTAACTTGATCTATGATCAAGCCACGCAGGGGGATATTGCGATGGGTAACGTCCAGGGTCTCGAAATCCAGATTCCTCACGAAATCGTCCAATATTGGGGATGGTTCCTGGCGTTCGGGATCGCATTGGTGGTCCTGGGCGTTGCCGCCGTTGCCCGCGCCGTCACAGCCACCGTCGTTTCGATGCTGTTCTTCGGGTGGCTACTGCTGGTTGCCTGCGGCATCGAAGTCGTCCAATCCGTCATGGTTGGGCATTGGGCAGGCTTCTTTCACCATTTGCTGGCAGCGATCCTCTTCGGGGTGGTGGGCTTGTTGCTGGTGACAAGGCCGCTGGTAAGCGCCGAAGTCGCGACGGTCTTCATGGCCATGTTTTTCATCATCGGAGGGCTCTTCCAGGTCATCGGGTCGTTCGTTCTCACCCTGCCAAGCTGGGGTTGGCAGGCGCTGGACGGCGCCATCACGGTTCTGCTCGGCCTGCTGGTTCTCGCGCAATGGCCCGTTTCCGGACTTTGGGTGATCGGTCTTTTCGTCGGCGTCGACCTGATCCTTTATGGTTGCGCATGGGTCGCGCTGGCGCTCGCTCTACGCACCGCGTGAGAGCGTCAAACGCTCGCTCCTGGCACCTTGACTGAAGGCGGCAAGCATCATGAAAGACGTGCTGCGCAGTCGGCTTCAGAGCCTGTCTTCGGCCTATGCCCAGGGCAAGCTGGAGTTCGTTACCAATTTCATAGACGAGCATATAGATTTCGTCTTCACACCTACAAGCCCATCTTGATGGTCGTAGAGGCGGACGATGCTGCCGTGATCATCCAGGCAAGGGCGACGCAGCGCGCCACAGGGCGCGTCATTCAGCTCCTGCTCGCGCAATTCCTGCGGTTTCGGGACGGTCGCATTGTCGAGTTGCGCGAGTTCATGGACTCGTTCGATGCCGTCGAGCAGGTGCTTGGCCGCGAAATCAATCTCTAAAGTCGGTCGCCGCCGCGCGACGCGGCTCGGCCCATCCCTGCGCTGCAGGCTTCCTCCGGCTTCACGGTCCTATTCGACAAGTCCGGAATCGAGCTTTGTCGCGGCGGCAACATCGGCATCGCCCCGAGCCTTGTCGCCGCTGACCATGCCGCGCCGAAACAAGGCCTGGGCATAACCGGCATCGAGCCGAAGCGCCTCGGAGTGGTCGGCGATGGCGTGGTCGAGCTCCTTCGGCATAGGCGCGCCCGCGATTGTTCCAATCCGGGCTGCGGCCGGATCGCCGCGCCCTCACTCCTTCCCGGTCCTTTTTTTGGGGGTCGATTTCAGATCCTCGGTCATCTGAATGCAGGTGAGGAGATCGAGATAGCTCCTCGCGCCTAACGCGCGACCATCGCTTTCACAGAGGTTCCGTATCGGGACCGAACTCGATGCCCAGATCGTGCTTAGCCTCTGTTTCTTCTCTTCCTCCTCAAGCACGCATTCCGCGACGCTCTGTTCGGGAGGCGATCGCAAGATTTTGGCGTCGACCAATCTGGCCTGGCATAGCGCCTTGACGTTTATCTCCGGCACCCCGCCGAACGCGGGCGGCGCCAACAGGAATGGCAACATTGCGAATAACCAAAAGGCGCGCTTCATTGGAACCCTTCATGCAATCAAGGTCCGGCAAGGATAACCTCTTGCAGGGTATCCCGGTTCCCAAAAAGACCGCTCATGTGATGGTTACGCGCCGCGTCGCTATCTTTCGTTGTTGGTGCCATCCTGCGGCTGCTGGCCATGCCGTTGGACGTCCGGGGCGCACGCCAATAAGCCCGGCATCGATCGTCGCCCCGACAGGACAGTCGCATCGCATAAAGCGTCCGCGGGAAGGACTACGCGTGGCAGCCAACGACGGTGCGAAACTGTCCAATTTCAAGAACGAGTTGCCGGAATGCGGGCGATTCTTGCATCATGATACCCGCGACGTCTCATCGCTTCGGAGAAGCTTCGCGCGCACGAATAGCGCTCGCAACGCGTTTGTCGCCTGCACGGTCATCATTGCATTCTCGGCTGCCGCATCAAGGGCAGCTTTCGCGTCGTCGTGCAGCGATTGAAATTCCATCCACTCGACCGCACCGAGACTGGTGATGAACCGGTAAGCCTGGCCGACCGTCTCGATCGCAACAGACTTGCCATTCAGTCTGATTCGGAACGACGCCCTCAGCGGTGTCTCGGAATCTGATACTTCGCTCATCCCTCGTTGTGGGCATTCGCAAATCAAAATGTCAATACCGGCGCGGTGAGGGATCGCGGCTACGAAAAGCCGCAATTCCCCGGGAACAATCCGCGGGCTTCATAAACGACTCGGGGAATTATGATGCGCACCAAGTGGTCTCTCACCATTCACCACGACGATCAGGGCGGGCGTTCGATCAACTCGGAAAACAAGTTCGAGCATTTCGCGGACCTGCACGCGACAATGAAGAGAAACAAGGGCAAGAAGTTCGTCGTTCGAATTCCGAAAACGGCCAAGCCGATGGAAATTCGGGCGTTCCACAATCTCAAGAATTTGGGTTACCTTGTCGAGGCTGGATGACAGTCCAAGCGGTCTTGCTGATCGAGGACATCAAATTCCGACGTCATCACCCGACTTGATCGGGTGATCCAGTACGCCGCGCGGCTGAGATTGAGCCGCGCCAGCGTAACCATACTGGTGCGCCCGGTCATCCCCGATCGCGTCGGGGACAGGCGCGGGGCGAATAACCGTCTTGCTTGATGCCGGCCGGCCGCTTGGCGCCGCGAGCCCGAAAAGTCGTGTCTGGCCGCCCGTGGCCTACGGGCTCGCCGAAGGCGAGATCCGTTGCCGGGCATGACGGTCTGGTGCGGGGCGGCGCGGCCACACTTTCCGCCGCCAGCCACTCGACGCAAGTTGGGGCGGACGAATCCGGCCATGCTGCGCGATTGCGACAGACCATCCACGGGAGCGCAGCCGAATGGCAAGTCCATTCTACACCGCCGAGCATGAAGCCTATCGCGAGGTGGTGCGCCGCTTTGTCGAGAAGGAAATCGAACCCAACGCCCATGCCTGGGACGAAGCCGGCGAATTTCCCCGCGCGCTGTATCGCAAGGCCGCCGACGTCGGCCTGCTCGGCCTCGGCTTTCCGGAAGCCTATGGCGGCACCGAGGTCGACCGTTTCATGTGGATCGTCGCGGTGCAGGAACTGGCGCGGGCTGGCGCCGGCGGCATCAGTGCCAGCCTGAACAGCCATTCGATCGGCGCGCCGCCGATCGCGCGGGCCGGCACGGCGGCATTCAAGGCCCGTGCGCTGCCCGAGATTCTCTCGGGCCACAAGATCTCGGCGCTGGCGATCACCGAGCCGGGCGGCGGATCCGACGTCGCCAGCCTGCGCACGTCGGCGCGGCGCGACGGCGATGCCTATGTGGTCAACGGCGAAAAGACGTTTATCACCTCGGGCATGCGGGCGGATTACATCACGACGGCGGTACGCACCGGCGGTCCGGGGCCCGGCGGGGTCAGCCTGCTGGTGATCGAGGGCGACACGCCCGGGCTGTCGCGTACCCCCTTGAAGAAGATGGGCTGGTGGGCGTCGGATACCGCGACCCTGCATTTCAACAATTGCCGGGTTCCGGCCGGCAACCTGCTCGGCGAAGAAGGCGCGGGCTTCAAGATCATCATGCATAATTTCAACCACGAGCGGCTGACCATGGCGGCCGGCTGCACCGCGGCGGCGCGGGTCTGCCTCGATGACGCCATCGACTATGCCAAACAGCGGCACACCTTTGGAAAGCCGCTGGCACAGCATCAGGTGATCCGGCACAAGCTGGTGGACATGGCCCAGCGGGTCAACGCCTCGCAGGCGATGCTGGAAATGCTGGCGTGGCGGCTCGACCAAGGCGAGAATCCGGTGGCCGAGATCTGCATGCTGAAAAACCAGGCCACCCAGACCATGGCGTTCTGCGCCTCCGAAGCGGTGCAGATTTTCGGCGGTGCCGGCTATATGAGGGGGATCAAGGTCGAGCGCATCTACCGCGAGGTCAAGGTCAATGCGATCGGCGGCGGCAGCGAGGAAATCATGAAGGATCTCGCCAGCCGGCAGATGGGATTGTAAGGAACCTGCGTCATTCCGGGGCGCGTCGAAGACGCGAACCCGGAATCCAGAGCTGTAATGGATTGATCGAGATTCCGGGTTCGCGCTTACGCGCGCCCCGGAATGACCAGGAAATGAAGAATGCTGTTTACCGCCGACCACGAGGAACCCCGCCGCGCCTTGCAAAAATTCATCGCCGCGGAAATCAATCCGTTCGTCGATGAATGGGAGAAGGCGGGCATCTTCCCGGCCCACGAGCTGTTCAAGAAGCTCGGCGATCTCGGCTTTCTCGGGCTCAACAAGCCGGTCGCGTTCGGCGGCCAGGGGCTCGATTACAGCTATGCGCTGATGATGGCCGAAGAGCTCGGCGCCATCCGCTGCGGCGGGGTGCCGATGGCGATCGGGGTGCAGACCGACATGGCGACGCCGGCGCTGGCGCGATTCGGCTCGGATGAAGTGCGCTCCGAATTTCTCAGCCCGGCGATCTCAGGCGATGCGGTCGCCTGCATCGGCGTGTCGGAGCCGGGGGCCGGCTCCGATGTCGCCGCGATCAAGACCCATGCGCGTTCCGACGGCGACGATTACGTCATCAATGGCGGCAAGATGTGGATCACCAACGGCGTCCAGGCCGACTGGATCTGCCTGTTGGCCAATACCGGGGACGGGGCGAAGCATCGCAACAAGTCGCTGATCTGCGTGCCGATGAAGACCAGAGGCGTCGAGGTGGCGCGCAAGCTCGACAAGATGGGCATGCGCTCGTCCGACACCGCGCAGATCTTCTTCGACGAGGTACGGGTCCCGAAGCGCAACCGGATCGGCGAGGAAGGCCACGGCTTCACCTACCAGATGCTGCAATTCCAGGAGGAGCGGCTGTGGGGGGCCGCGGCCTGCCTCAAGGCCCACGAATATATCATCGCCGACACCATCGAATACACGCGAAACCGCAAGGCGTTCGGCCACAGCATCCTTGACAATCAGACCGTGCACTTCAAGCTGGCGGAGATGCAGACCGAAATCGAGCTGTTGCGGGCGCTGATCTATCGTGCGGCGGAGGCGCTGATTGCCGGCGAGGACGTCACCAGACTGGCGACCATGGCCAAGCTCAAGGCCGGACGGCTCGGCCGCGAACTGACCGACGCCTGCCTGCAATTCTGGGGCGGCATGGGCTTCATGAACGAGACCCCGGTCAGCCGCGCCTATCGCGACGCCAGGCTGACCTCGATCGGCGGCGGCGCCGACGAGGTCATGCTGACGGTGTTGTGCAAGATGATGGGCACGCTGCCCGGGATGAACCAGAAATAGGGGCTTAACCACATGATCACCCTCTATCACTGCCACGCGGCGCGTTCGTTCCGGCCGTTGTGGATGCTGGAAGAGATGGGGCTGGCCTACGAACTCAAAATGCTGCCGTTCCCGCCACGGGTGTTCGCCAAGGAATATCTTGCGATCAATCCGCTCGGCACCATTCCGTTCATGATCGACGGCGAAACCAGGATGACGGAGTCGTCCGGGATCTGCCACTATCTCGGTACCCGCCATGGCCCGACGCCGCTGGTGGTCGGCGTGGACGAGCCGGCCTATGGCGCGTTCCTGAACTGGATGTATTTCAGCGATGCCACCCTGACCTTTCCGCAGACCCTGGTGCTGCGTTACACCCAGCTCGAGCCGGAAGAGCGGCGCAATCCGCAGGTCGCGACCGATTACGCCAAATGGTTCCTGGGCCGACTGCGGGCGGTCGAGGCCGCGACCGCTCGCGCGGAGACGCTGGTCGCCGATCGCTTCACCGCGGCCGATATCGTGATCGGCTACGCGCTGCGGCTCGCCGCAACCATCGGACTTGCCGGGGATTTCGGACCAAATGTCGCCGCCTATTGGCAGCGCCTGCAGCAGCGCGACGGCTACAACAGGGCGGTGGCGGCGGAGGAGCTTGCCGGCGAGCAGCAGAAGGTCGCGCGGCGGTCCTGAAGGACGGATTCCCAGATGCGCCGTGGCGCATCTGGATGTTTCGCATCGCCCCGGAATAAGGCTATGGTCGGTGCAACGCTGCGGCCAAAAGAGCCGCGCTGGGAGATTCGACCATGGACAACAAGGGCCGGGAGTCCGGCCACCTGATGCTGATCACGCCCGAACGCGTATTTTACGCTGGCCTGCTCGGCCATCCGCGCGAACGCTGCCCGGGTGCGTTCTATGTCTACGTGGCGATCGAGGGGGCCCTGCGGCTCACCACCGCAGGCGGCCGGGAAAGCTGCGGCGAGCTCGCCGTCGCGCTGGCGAATGTCCGGCATACCGTCGCAAGCGACCATCGTTCGGCGATCTGCCTGGTGATCGAGCCGGAAACCGTTCGCGTCGGCGCGTTCGAGCAACTGGCGGAGCGGTTGGCGGGAGCCGACGCGCCGAAATTTGCGCAACGCATCCGCGCATCTTACGGCGAATTGCGGCGGCGGCGGCGTGGCGACGACATCACCAGCGCGGAATTCGATGCCATGTGCTTTGGCGAGGCGCTGCCGCGGCGCGCGCTCGATCCGCGCGTGGCGGGATCGATTGCGAAAATCGGCCGGTTTTGCGGTGAGCCGGTGACGGCAGCCGGCTGCGCCGCCGCAGCCGGGTTGTCCGCGTCGCGATTTCTGCACCTGTTCAAGCAGGAGACCGGAATCTCGTTTCGGGCTTTCCGGGCGTGGAAGCGCGCCCGGCACCTGCTGCACTTTGCCAACCAGGACCTCAACCTGGCCCATCTTGCGCAGGACATCGGCTATCCCGATTCCACCCATTTCAGCCATTCGATCCGCCGGTTTTACGGACTGAAGCCGCGCGCGATCTTCTCGGGTTCCCGTGACCTTGCGATCTACCGCAGCGACGCCAGCATGCTCGACGGCGCCGGCCAAGGGCGGCTGTGACGGCGTTGCGGCGATAGCGCGTGGACGCAAGTAGCGGAATGGCGCCCGACGCATGATCCGCCGGACCCGCGGGATTTGGAAAAACTCAAGAGAATCAAGGCGGCTCGCATGAGCGACAAGGCTGTGATCACCTGCGCGCTGAACGGCGTGCTGACCGACCCGAAACAGCATCATGTTCCGGTCACCCCGGACGAGATGGCGCGCGAGGCGAAAGCGGCCTTCGACGCCGGCGCCAGCGTGATGCATATCCATCTGCGCCAGCAGGCGCCGGGCAAGGGACACCTGCCGTCCTGGGAGGTCGGCGTATCGCGCGAGATCCAGCAGGCGATCCGCGAGGCCTGCCCGGGCGTCATCATCAACCACACCACGGGAACGTCCGGGCCGAACTATCAGGGCGCACTCGATTGCGTGCGCGAGACCAGGCCGGAAATGGCCGCCTGCAATGCCGGCTCGCTGAACTATCTCAAGGTCAAGGCCGACAACAGCTGGGCCTGGCCGCCGATGATGTTCGATAACGCGGTCGAGAAAGTGCAGGACTATCTCGACGTGATGAAGGCCGCCGGCACGGTTCCCGAGTTCGAATGCTTCGACGTCGGCATCGTGCGCTGCGTCGGGATGTACCGGCAGACCGGCATGTATGCAGGGCCGCTGGAATACAATTTCGTGATGGGCGTCGCCTCGGGCATGCCGGCCGATCCGGAATTGCTGCCGATCCTGCTGAAGCTGAAAGTGCCGGAAGCGCATTGGCAGGTCACCGCAATCGGACGGGCGGAAATCTGGCCGCTGCATCAGCGCTGCGCCGACCTCGGCGGTCACCTGCGCACCGGGCTGGAGGATACCTTCTATCAGCCCGACGGCACCAAGGTGACGTCGAACGGTCAATTGATCGAGAGCATCGCCGCCTGCGCGCGCCGCGCCGGCCGCGGGATCGCAAACCCTGCGGAAGCGCGGCAGATCTTTGGGATCGGGCGGTAGGCGTTGTTTTGCAGTGGACCAACCACCGCACGTCATTCCGGGGCGCGCGTAGCGCGAGCCCGGAATCCATACTCCCTGTCGTGGTTATGGATTCCGGGCCTGCGCCTTCGGTCTGCAATTGCCGACCGAAGGCGCATCCCGGAGTGACAACAATGAGGGAGCAATGCGCATGACCGATCTCGCGGCAACCGGCGGCGTGCCAGGGCCCGGCCGCATCGGGCGGGTGGCGATCGGCGACCTGTTGAAGCGCGCGGCGGCGCGCTTTCCGGACCGGATTGCGGTCACCGATGGCGCGCGGCGGGTGACTTTTACCGAGCTCGAGCGCGACGCCAACCGCTTTGCCAACTACCTGGTGGCGCGGGGATTGCAGCCCGGTGCAAAAATTTCGACGATCTGCAACAACTCGGTTGAAATGGTCAAGGCGCTGTTCGGCATTCATCGCGCCGGCCTGGTCTGGGTGCCGATCAACACCATGCTCGGCCCTGCCGACATGGACTACATCCTCGACCATGCCGAAGTGAGATTTGCCATCATCGACGACAATCTGCATGCGCAGGCCGACCGGCGCGCGGCGCTGCAGCAGCGCGGCATCGACCTGATCGCGGTCGATCTGACCGGCAAGGCTGCCGCCGCGGGATTGCAGAATTTCAATGACCTGATCAACGGCCAGTCCGAGCTCGAGCCCGAGATCGACATCGACGACCGCGATCTGGCGATGATCATCTATACCTCGGGTACCACCTCGCGCCCAAAGGGGGCGATGCATTGTCATCTCGCCGTGGTGATGGCGGTGATGAGCAACGCCATCGAAATGCAGCTTGGCCGCAACGACGGCATCACCGGGCAGTTTCCGCTGTTCCACTGCGCCGGCCATGTCCTGCTGCTGAGCTATCTGTCGGTCGGCGGGCGGATGGCGCTGATGCGCGGCTTCGATCCCGTGGCCTGCATGGAAGCCATCGTGCGCGACAAGCTCACCGTCTTCGTCGGCCTGTCGCTGATGTACCAGGCGATCCTCGACCACCCGCGCCGCAGGGAGTTCGATCTCTCCGGCCTGAAGGCCTGCATCTACACCATGGCGCCGATGGGCCGCCCGCTGCTGGAGCGCGCGATCGCCGACATGTGCCCGAATTTCGTGCTGAGCAGCGGCCAGACCGAAATGTATCCGGCCACCACGATGTCGCAGCCGGACCGGCAATTGCAGCGCTTCGGTAATTACTGGGGTGAATCGCTGATCGTGAACGAGACCGCGATCATGGACGACGAGGGCCATCTGCTGCCGAGGGGCCAGGCCGGAGAGCTGGTGCATCGCGGGCCGAACGTCATGATGGGCTATTACAAGGATCCCAAGGCGACCGAAGAGGCGCGCAAATTCGGCTGGCATCACACCGGCGATCTGGCGCTGATCGACGAGCACGGCGAAGTGCTGTTCCTCGACCGCAAGAAGGACATGATCAAGTCCGGCGGCGAAAACGTCGCTTCGGTCAAAATCGAGGAAACCCTGCTCGCCCATCCGGCCGTGCAGAACGCCGCCGTGGTCGGCCTGCCGCATCCGCAATGGGGCGAAGCGGTATCGGCTTTTGTCAAGTTGAAGCCGGGCGCCGAGGCCAATGAGGCCGGCCTCGCCGAACACTGCCGCCGATACCTTGGCGGCTTCCAGGTGCCAAAACTGGTGCGGATCCTGGACGAAATGCCGATGACGGCGACCGGCAAGCTGCGCAAGGTCGAATTGCGTCATGCCTTCGGCGATTATTTTGCGGACAAGAGCGCGTAGTGGCCGCATCAACAAACAGCGTCATTCCGGGGCGCGGCCCGGCGCCAACCCGGAATCTCGCGCTGATCATCTCTGGATTCCGGTTCCACGCGAAACCGCGTGTCCCGGAATGACAAGCAGGAACGGTTGATGTTTCATGGCCATCCTTGAATCGACCATCGCGACCTCAGGCGCGGCTTACAAGGCCAATCGCGACGGCATGCTGGCACTGATTGCGCGGATGCGCGGCCTCGAGGAGCGGGCGCGGGCGGCTTCGGCCGCCGCCAAGGAGCGCTTCCACAAGCGCGGCCAGTTGCTGCCGCGCGAGCGCGTGGCGCTGGTGCTCGATCCCGGCGCGCCCTTCATCGAGCTGTCGACGCTGGCGGGCTACATGTTCGACATCGCCGACGCCGACAAAAGCGTTCCCGGCGGCGGGCTGATCGCCGGCATCGGCTTTGTTTCCGGCGTCCGCTGCATGGTCAGCGCCAATGATTCCGGCATCGATGCCGGCGCGCTGCAGGCTTACGGTCTCGACAAGACGCTGCGGGTTCAGGAACTGGCGCTTCAGAACAAGCTGCCCTATGTGCAGCTGGTCGAAAGCGCCGGCGCCAACCTGTTGCGCTACCGGGTCGAGGATTTCGTCCGCGGCGGCAATATCTTCCGCAATCTAGCGTTGCTGTCGGCGGCCGGCTTGCCGGTGGTGACGGTGACCCATGGTTCGTCGACCGCGGGCGGCGCCTACCAGACCGGGCTGTCGGACTACATCGTGATGGTACGCGGCCGCACCCGCGCCTTTCTGGCCGGGCCGCCGCTGCTCAAGGCGGCCACCGGCGAAATCGCCACCGAAGAGGAACTCGGCGGCGCCGAGATGCACACCAGCATTTCCGGGCTCGGCGACTATCTCGCCGAGGACGACCGCGACGCGCTCCGCATCGCGCGCGATATCATGGCCAATCTCAGCTGGGACCGACCGGGCTCCGACCGGATTTCGCACCTGCCGCCGCGGCATGATCCGGAGGAACTGCTCGGCATCATGCCGATGGACCACAAGCGGCCGGTCGACATGCGCCAGGTGATCGCGCGAATCATGGACGATTCCGATTTCACTGAATTCGGCGCCAATTACGGTCCGGCCACGGTGTGCGGGAACGCCCGCATCGAGGGCCAGCCGATCGGGATCGTCACCAACAACGGCCCGCTCGATCCCGCCGGCGCCAACAAGGCGACCCATTTCATCCAGGCCTGCTGCCAGTCGCGCACGCCGCTGCTCTATCTGAACAACACCACCGGCTACATGGTCGGACGCGCCTATGAGGAAGCCGGCATGATCAAGCACGGCTCGAAGATGATCCAGGCGGTGACCAGCGCCACCGTGCCGCAGATCACGATCTATTGCGGCGCCTCGTTCGGCGCCGGCAATTACGGCATGTGCGGGCGCGGATTTCACCCGCGCTTCTGCTTTTCATGGCCCAATGCCAAGACCGCGGTGATGGGCGGCGAGCAGGCCGCCGAAACCATGGCGATCGTGACCGAGGCCGCCGCGATCCGGCGCGGCAAGCCGGTCGAGCGGGAGAAACTCGAGGCCATGAAGGCGCAGATCATCGGGGTGTTCGACGGCCAGATGGACGTGTTCTCGACCAGTGCCCGGGTGCTCGACGACGGCGTGATCGACCCGCGCGATACCCGCAGCGTGCTGGCTGAAGTGCTGGCGATCTGCCGCGAGGCCGAGGCGCGCGCGCCGCAGCGCATGCAGTTTTCGGTGGCGCGGCCATGAGCGGCACATCGATCCGGCGCACGCCGTTCCGCAACATCCTGATCGCCAATCGCGGCGAGATCGCGTTGCGGATCATGCGCACCGCGCGCCGTCTCGGCTATGGCGTGGTCGCGGTCTATTCGGACGCCGACCGCGAGGCGTTGCACGTCCGCCTCGCCGACCAGGCGGTGCGGATCGGCGAGGCGCCGCCGGCGCGGTCCTACCTCAAGATCGAGGCGATCATTGCCGCGGCAAAGGCCAGCGGCGCCGACGCGGTGCATCCCGGCTACGGCTTTCTGGCCGAGAACGAGGAATTCGCCCGGGCCTGCCGCGATGCCGGCCTGCTGTTCATCGGGCCGTCGCCGGAAGCGATCCGGGCTATGGGCAACAAGGCCGGCGCCAAGGCGATCATGCAGGCGGCGGGCGTGCCCTGCGTCCCCGGCTATCAGGGCGCCGACCAGAGCGACGCGACCATGCTGGCGGAGGCCAGGACAATCGGCTTTCCGGTGATGATCAAGGCCGTTGCCGGCGGCGGCGGCCGCGGCATGCGGCAGGTTGCGGACGCCGCGTCGTTTCCCGACCTGCTGCGCAGCGCCCGGTCCGAGGCGCAAGGCGCGTTCGGCGATCCCGACGTCATCCTGGAGCGCGCGATCTCGGATCCGCGCCATATCGAAATCCAGGTGTTCGGCGACCGCTACGGGCACGCGGTTCATCTCGGCGAGCGCGATTGCTCGGTGCAGCGCCGGCACCAGAAGCTGATCGAGGAAGCGCCGTCGCCGGCGGTGTCGCCGCAATTGCGGGCGCGGATGGGCGCCATTGCGGTGGCCGCGATCCAGTCGATCGGCTATGAGGGCGCCGGCACGCTGGAATTCCTGCTCGACGGCGGCGGCGAATTCTATTTCATGGAAATGAATACCCGGCTGCAGGTCGAACACCCCGTCACCGAGGCGATCACCGGGCTCGATCTGGTCGAACTGCAGCTGCGCGTCGCCGGCGGCGAACCGCTTGGGCTCGCCCAGCACGATATCAACTTCTCCGGGCACGCCATCGAGGTGCGGCTGTGTTCGGAGGATGCGGCCGCCGATTTCATGCCGCAGTCGGGGCGGCTGGCGCTTTGGCAGACACCTGACGCAATCCGGGTCGAACACGCGCTGCAATCCGGCTCCGAGATTCCGCCGTTCTACGATTCAATGATCGCCAAGCTGATCAGCCATGGCGAGACCCGCGACCAGGCGCGACGCCAGCTCATCGCCGGCCTCGAGCATACCGTTGCCTTCGGGGTGACGACCAATCAGGCGTTCCTCGCCTCTTGTTTGCGGCATCCCACCTTTGCGGCCGGCGAGGCCACCACGGCGTTCATCGAACGCTACCGCGCCGATCTGTTGGCGCCGCGGCCTGACGGCGCAGAAGCGAACATCGCCCTGGCGGCGCTGCTGTTGCATGTCACCGCCCGCCATGCGCCGCCCTGGCGCGGCGGGCGAACCCTGGCGGCGACGTTCCCGCTTCCCGCGCGCGTAGAGCTCGATCATGCCATCCACGATCTCGAACTCATCCGCGAACGCGATGGCGGTTACGCGGTCAGCCTCGCTGGCCGCGTGTACCGCTTCGAGATCGCCGCGCTGGGCCGCGATTGCCTGCGCTTCCGCAGCGACGGCCTGACGGAATCGGCAATATTCCATCGCGACGGCGACCGGCTTTATTTGCTGCATCGGGGCGTCACGCTGGCGGTCCGCGACCACACGCTGGCGGCGCCGGCCGCCGCCGCGGCGGCAGAGCGCGACGGCAAGATTCGCGCGGCGATGAACGGCCGCGTGGTCGCGGTGCTGGTCCGGCGGGGCGAGCGCGTCGAAGCCGGCCAGCCGGTGATGACGCTGGAGGCCATGAAGATGGAACATGTGCACACCGCGCCGATCTCGGGCATCATTGCCGCGATCGATGTCGCCGAAGGCGAGCAGGTGACGACCGGGAAGATCGTCGCCGAGATCGAAGCCGGGCCGCCCCAGGCGTAGGCGGGACGGCGACGGCCGATCACACTTCGAGCTTGTCGCCGCCCTTCAGATCGAGGATTTCACGGGCCTCGTCGGCGGTCGCGACTTCGAGGCCCAGGCCCTCGATGATCTTGCGGGCAAGCTGCACCTGCTCGGCGTTCGAGGCCGCCATCCGGCCGGGTGCTGCCCACAGCGAGTCTTCGAGACCGACGCGGATATTGCCGCCCATCGCCGCGGCCATCGCCGCAATCGGGAGTTGATTGCGCCCGGCGCCGAGCACCGACCAGACGAACTTGTCGCCGAACAGTCGGTCGGCGGTGCGCTTCATGTGCAGCACGTCCTCCGGATGCGCGCCGGTTCCGCCCTGCAGGCCGAACACCGTTTGCACGAACAGCGGCGGCTTCACCAGGCCCTGCTCCAGAAAGTAGTTCAGATTGTAGAGATGCGCGGTGTCGTAGCATTCGAATTCGAAGCGCGTGCCGGTGCCGGACAGTGTCTTCAGCACGTATTCGATGTCCTGGAAGGTGTTGCGGAACACGATATCCTTGTTCTCGAGATGCTTGCGCTCCCAGTCGTGTTCGAACTTCTTGAAGCGGTTGAGCATGCCGAAGAAGGCGAAATTCATCGAGCCCATGTTGAGGGAAGCGACTTCCGGCTTGTAGACCGCGGCGGGGCGGACGCGCTCGTCCACCGTCATGGTCGGCGCGCCGCCGGTGGTGAGGTTGATGACGCAGTTGGAGCGCTGCTTGATGATTTTCAGGAACGGCGCAAACGCCTCCGGGCTCTGGTCGGGCTGGCCGGTCTTTGGATTGCGGGCGTGCAGGTGCACGATGGCGGCTCCCGCTTCGGCGGCGTCGACCGCCGCATCGGCGATCTGCTGCGGCGTCACCGGCAATGCCTTCGACATCGACGGGGTGTGGATGGCGCCGGTCACGGCGCAGGTGATGATGACTTTGCGGCTCATGTTTTGCTCTCCTTCTCGTGTTGGGCGGTCGGCTCAGGATTTGTCGTTTTGGGCGGCCTTGTGCGCGGCCAGCGCGGCAAGACGGTCATTGCGCCGCTGCGTCAGCGCGGCGATGCGTTCCGGCGTCGGCTGATGCGGCCAGGCCGCGATCACCCGGTCCACATTCGGGCTCTGATAGACTTCCGGCCCCGCGGCGGCCGACGCCAATCCCCGGTAGAAACCGGTATAGCGCGCGCAATAGTCGGGAATTCCGCCGGGCGCGTTGAGCTCGATGGTCTCGAACGGCCCGAGAAACGACCAGCGCAGCCCGAGGCCGTCCTTGACCGTGTGATCGAGGTCTTCCGCCGAGATGTAGCCCTCGCCGACCAGCCGGAAGGCTTCGGCAAGCAGCGCACCCTGCAGCCGGTTCAACACGAAGCCATCGATCTCGCGATGGATGGTGACCGGCACCTGGCCGATCTCGCGATAGATCCGGCGCGCGCGGTCGATGGCCTCCGGCGCGGTCCAGGGTGCGCCGCACAGTTCGACCAGCGGCACCAGATGCGGCGGATTGACGGGATGCCCGACCAGGCAACGGGCGCGGCCGGGCAGCATTTCGGTAAAGCGCGAGGCCGGGATGGCCGAGGTCGAGGACACCAGCAGCGCGTCCGGCCGCGCCAGCCGGTCGAGCTGGACAAAAATGGCCTGCTTGGCAGCGAGCTTCTCCGGCCCGTTTTCCTGGACGAACTCGACGTCCATCACCGCCTCTTCAAGGCTTGCCGCAACCGAGACCCGCGCGAGCGCGCCGTCCGGATCGTCGGCCAGTCCGTGGCGGGCCAGCGCGTGCAACTCCTCGCGGATCAGGCGAGGCGCCGCCGCCAGCGTCGGAATGTGCGGATCGGTGATCCGCACGTTCCATCCGGCCCGGGCAAAGATCACCGCCCAGGCGCGTCCGATCAGGCCGACGCCGACGATGGCGACGTTGCGTTCAATGCTTGCCATTTGCTTCTCTCACCGTCCGATTTTCACAGCCAGAGCACCTTGCGGCGCAGATCGAGATCGTCACGCAATGTCTTCGACGCGCCCTGATAGATCACCCGGCCGCGCTCCAGCGCCACCGTGGTGTCGGACAGTGCCAGCGCCAGATCGAGATTGTGATCGACGATGATGATGGCGATTTCCCTGCGCAGCCGATCGAAGGTCTCGAACAATTGCTCCACCACGGCCGGCGCCAGGCCCTCGAAGGGCTCGTCGAGCAGCAGCACCCGCACATCGCCCGACAGCGCGCGGGCCACTGCCACCATCTGCTGCTCGCCGCCGGAGAGATAATCCGCCGGGCTGTCGAGGCGCTGGCGGATCTTCGGAAAATACTCGTAGATCCGCTCCCGGGTCCAGTGCACGCCGTTGCCGGTCCGGCGCTTCAGCCCGCCGAGCTCGAGATTCTGCTCGACACTCATGCCTGCGAACAGGCCGCGGCCCTGCGGCACATAGCCGATGCCGAGCCGGGCATGCTGCGCCGACGACAGCCCGGTCAGTTCGTCGGCCTTCAGCATGACCGATCCGTTCGATGCCGGTGCTATTCCGATCAGCGTCTTCAAGAGCGTCGACTTGCCGGCGCCATTGCGGCCGAGCAGCGCGATGATCTCGTTGTCATGCAGCGTGAAGCTGACGTCGTTGAGGATATGGCTCTTGCCGTAGAATGTGTCGACATTGCTGGCGGTCAGCAGCGCGTTGACGCGGGCCGCGGTTTCGCGCGGCCGCGCCGCCACCTCGGTCGCCCCGGTGCCGATATAGACCTCCTGCACTTTCGGGCTGGCGCGGACCTGCTCGACGGTGCCGTCGAGCAGTACCCGGCCTTCGTTCATGACGGTGACATGATCGGCGAGCTGAAACACCCGGTCGATGTCGTGTTCGACCAGCAGCACCGGCAATTCAGCTGAAATCCGCTTGATGATGACGCCGATGCGCTCGCGCTCCGCCGCGGCGAGCCCGGCGAGCGGCTCGTCGAGCAGCAGAACGCGCGGCGCGGTGGCCAGCGCCACGCCCATGTCGAGCAGGCGCTGGCCGCCATAGGACAACAGGCCGGCTTCGGCCTGCTCGATGCCGGCCAGGCCGAGATAGCGAATGGTGGCGTCGGTCTCCGCATTGATGGCCTCGATCGACAGCGCGTTGCTGAGGGGATCGAAGCGGCGGGGATGCCGCGCCTGGACGGCGAGGCGAATGTTTTCCGCGACGCTCAGCGCCGGAAACAGGTTGGTGATCTGGAACGAGCGGCCGATGCCGGCGCGGGCGATCTGCTCGGGCGCATAGCCGGCAATCGGCCGGCCCAGCAGCGACACCGTGCCCTGGTCCGGTGGATACAGGCCCGAAAGCAGATTGAAGGCCGTGGTCTTGCCGGCGCCATTGGGGCCGATCAGCGCATGCAGGGTGCGGTCGTCAATGCTGATGTCGATGCCCTGCACCGCCCTGATGCCGCCGAAACTCTTGACGATGTGGTGGGCGGAGAGCACCGGACCGTCGATCACGGTTTTGGGCCGCAGGAATTCCGGCAGTGGCAAGACTTCGACCCGGCGCGCCGACATCGCGGCGTCCTCGATCGTCCGCTTGCGGAATGGCGCCATCAGCCGCTCGCCGACGCCGACAAGGCCGGTCGGCGAAAACACGATGAAGCCGACGAACACCAGGCCGAACCAGAGCAGCCAGTTCTCGGTATAGATGCCGAGAAATTCGCGGAACAGGATGAAGAACAGCGCGCCCAGCGCCGGCCCCAGGAAACTGCGCATGCCGCCGATCACCACCATCGCCAGCAAATCGCCGGAGAACGATACCGAAATCGGATCGGCCGAGGTCATGCGGTTCTGGTAGAGCAACAGGATGCCGGCGAGCCCGGTGATCGCCGCCGACAGCACGAAGGCCATCAGCTTGTAGCGGTTGGTGGGATAGCCGAGAAAGCGGGCGCGCTGCTCGTTCTCGCGGATCGCCACCAGCACCGAGCCCGCGGCGGAACGGTGGAAGCGCCACAAAAGGGCCAGCACCGCCAGCGCGATCAGCGCCACCAACCAGTAATAGGCCGTCGAGGATTCCATATTGAAGCCGAACAGCGGCGGCCGCGTGATGCCGCCGAGGCCGTTTTCTCCGCCGGTGACCTCGGTCCAGCGAAACGACACCGCATACAGCATCGCCGCCAACGCCAGCGTCAACAGCGAGAAATACACGCCGCGCCGCCGCAGAATCAGGAATCCGAACGCGGTTGCGACCGCCGCCACGATCAGGACACCGGCAACGGTCGGGCCGAACAACGAACCCGGCATCCAGTGACGCTGGATCAGCGCCGCGGCATAGGCCGCAAGACCGAACCAGGCGCCGTGACCGAACGATACCAGGCCGGTATGTCCCACCAGGATATTCAAGGCCATGCAGGCCAGCGCATAGATCACGACCTCCGAGGCCGAGGTCATGGTGAGGCCGAGCGCGAGCAGCACCGGCGGCAGCACCAGCAGCGCGAACGCGGCCATCAGCGGCGGAATGGGCAGGCGCTTCCACATCCAGGGCTGCCTCACTCGAACCGGGTGATGCGCTCGCCGAACAGGCCGCGCGGCCGGAACAGCAGCACCAGAAGCATCAGCAGATAGATCGCAGCGGTGGAGGCCGCGGAATAACCGATGCCGACCATGACGCCCTTGACCAGTCCGACCAGCAGTGCCGCGGCAACGACGCCCCAGAACGACCCGAGACCTCCGATCACCACCACCACGAAGGCGGGGGTGATGATTTCCTGGCCCATCGCCGGATGGATCGAGTAGATCGGCGCCAGCAGCACGCCGGCCAATCCCGCAAGGCCGATGCCGAGCGCGGCCACGGCGGACATATAGGGCTGCAGCGAGATGCCGAGCGCGCCGACCATATCCGGATTCTGCACGCCGGCGCGCACCACGCGGCCGAACGAGGTCTTCTGCAGCAACAGCCACAACCCGGCAATGCAGCCCGCCGCGATCCCGAGCAGGACGACGCGGTAGAACGAATAGATGAAGCTGCCGATCATGACCTGTCCGCGCAGCCAGGGCGGTATGGAATAGGACAATGGCGCCGCGCCAAAAATCATCCGCAGCAGCTGCTCGGCGACCATGGCAAGGCCGAACGTCAGCAGCAGCGACAGGATCGGGTCGGAACGGTAGAAACGGCGGAACAGGGTGCGTTCGATCACCACGCCCAGCAGCGCTACCGCGACCGGCGCCGCCACGAAGGCGCCGCCGAAGCCGAGATAGGGCGACAGCACCAAGGTGAGGTAGGCGCCGATCGCATAGAAAGCACCGTGGGCGAGATTGACGATGCCGCCGAGCGAAAAGATCAGCGACAGGCCGAGCGCGATCAGCAGGTAGTAGACGCCGTCGAGCAGCCCATTGAGAACTTGCTGCGCTAACAACATGGCGGACATGGCTTCGGTCTCATGATCGGGGGCGCTGCGTCACTCAGCGGTCTTCACCCTCCCCTTGTTCAGACCGGGGACATGGTGGACAGGTGTTCGGAGACATCGTGGACACTTTTCGGCTCGCGGTCGAGGGGCCGGATGTCGATGGTTGCAATCCTCTGGGTTCGGAAGACGACGTCGAAGA
>Ga0182030_10003053_pt1 | contig 35705 bp, 40 predicted proteins | sample 812S3MmetaG_FD_121299 | JGI IMG/M metagenome (GOLD analysis project Ga0182030, IMG submission 121299) | Permafrost microbial communities from Stordalen Mire, Sweden - 812S3M metaG (Illumina Assembly) | ecosystem: Environmental > Terrestrial > Soil > Wetlands > Permafrost | place: Sweden...
TCTGGTTTCTTTGACCCAGAACTCTCAGGTTCTTTGGCCGTTGCTACCAATAATGAACCAGACTTGATCATGATATCCAGCATGAAGCGCAAACTGACAGCGATCGAAACCCCAGCATCCACGTTAGACACCAGGCGACCTTCCAAAAGAGGCCGCTTTGATGCATATGGAGTTGAAAAGACGACAGAAGGTATCAAAAGCATAAGCCTAGATGTTGACCCTAAGGGGTCCAGAAAGGCGTTGACGATTCAAGTCCCGGAGGGCAGGCCCATTATCCAGTCTCAGTCGTGTACCGCTACAGCAATCTCATCTACTGAGAAACGAGCATCAGCCACAACATGCATTTCTGTCGAGGGAGAAACAACAAGCCTTGTTCAAGCTTTCAACACGGAAGCAGATCAACCTGCTACCCTCAAGCTGCGATCCGACGGTCAAATGTTAACCTATGGTGATGCTTTCTGTGGCGGGGGTGGGACCACTCGAGGAGCAGCAATGGCCGGTCTTCGAGTTAAGTGGGGCTTCGACTTCAATTCCCATGCATGCTTGACCTGGCGCGAAAACTTCCCACAAGCTCGCTGCTTCAATATCGCTTCTAACCAGTTCGTCAGCACCGCTCAGCGAGCTGCGAAAAGGGGCTTTCCAGACGCGATGAAAGTCGACATTCTGCACCTATCTCCGCCCTGTCAGTATTTTTCCGATGCACATACGGTTGATGGAAAGGACGATGAGATGAATGTGGCAAGTCTCTTCGCGGTGAGAGAGGTCATAGACGTAGCGAAGCCAAGAGTTGTTACACTAGAACAGACTTTTGGTATTACTCGCTCTCGATTCGTGTGGTATCTCGCTGCACTTATTCAAATGTTCACTTCTCTGGACTTCTCAGTCCGCTGGGCAGTAGTTCATTTAGCTCAATGGGTGGGTTCATCAATCACACGTTCAAATATGCCGTTGCTAAGACGTTTTAAGGGCCTTCCACAGCGACGAAAGCGTTTGATCATAATTGCATCCTGGTAAGAATTACTTCGCTGAGATGACTCGACTCCTGGCTAACTTGCTTCAGTCCCGGCGAAATTCTTCCAAAGATGCCTGCCGCAACCCACTCAGAAGACGAGGGAAACGGCCTCAAGCCCTTCGTGACAGTCAACCGCACACTCTCCAAAATCCCTCCCAACGCACCAGATCACAATCCAGACGAGCTTATCTTCCCTGACCACCGACGAATGAAACCTTGGGACGGAAATACAATCCTCCCTCGGACCATGACTACCAGTGGTGGCCAGAATTACCATCCTTCTGGGGTACGTGACTTCACGCTACGAGAGTATGCTTCATTGCAGGGATTTCCGCCGAATCATGTTTTCAAGGGAAGTTATGTCAAGAAGCAGATTGGAAATGCGGTGCCGCCGTGTGTTGCGAAGGTTCTTTTTGAATCGATTAAGAGAGATTTAGACAAGACGGATGGGATTGCAGAGGAACATGAGACGATGTTGATAGAATGATAGCACGGGCAGGGCAGAATCCCATTTTTTCCTTTGTCATTTCCCTGTAACATGAAGATGAGTTCAGATCTGGCAATGGTCTACCAAACGTTGGGCGCCCCGCAATCTTCCTATACCCGAATAATTTGAAGGAAGGAGGTTGTAATGCAATTGTTCAATATAAATTGGTACCTGCATGAGATTCCCGAAAGCAGGATCCTCTTCCAGGGTATCAATGCATTAGATTCATCACCAAACAATCCGATTGGAGTTGCGCCTTAAGACGCGAAGAAACCTTGGAAATATTAAGCATCGTTTCATCTCCAGGGGCGAGGATGTTGACACTGCACGATGACGTCGCTGAGGAAATAAATGTTAAACAGGGAAAATAAATGAAGGATTCATGGGAGAAATGCCAAGCAAACAACAGACACGGCACGCGACAAGTATTAAGGTAGGAACTCCTTCTTTTCATCTCGTCATAAATTGAATCTCTCTCTCCTTCTTTTCCCTGAGCGAAGTCAGTTGGGAAACTTCAGTCATCGCAGAAGAAGAAGCTGCAACGCTCACCAATTCAATTTGGCTGGAGAATATCACAGCACACCGTCATGATGATTTACTCACTTCCTCATGTTCTTCTCGCTCTTCTGCCAGTTGTCCTGGCAGCTCCAGCACAAGTTGCTGTTGCGCCTCATCCTATGATCACACCTGCTCCCACATTGGATGACCGAATACCGTCGAGAGTTCAGCTGGTGCAAGGACGAAATATTGTTAGCGATGCTAGTTCGGACATTTCAGGCCTTGGAACATATCTTAGCAGCGTTCTAGGAACGTTCCCCTCATACGTTGCCAGCGGAGTGCCCAACTTCTTCCAAGATTTCCCCACTGGGAGTGCGGTTGAAAGTAGTCTCGGAATCAGTGATAGCGATTTAGCAGCCACTCCTACACAGGTTTTGAATATCCCGTTAGTATAACAAATCTCAGGCCGAAATTGGCTAATAAATACGCAGAGGATATGCGAATTGGACTGATCAAGGCTGGAACCTCCGATTTCACGGAAATGTCTTTAAACAACCTAACATCTCTGAATCCAAACTCAACGACCTTGCAAATGTATTCTTAGTCGGCACATCCATCGAAGCGCTCCCTCCCGCGCAGCAAACCCAAGCTCGTAATCTTACGGCAGAAATCTTCGTTGTGCAGCAAGGAAACGTTAACGTATCCTTCAACATTGAGCCAGCAGCCAGTCAAGGCACAGATGGGGGATCCAGCGGTAGTAACGCCATTACCCCAGGCGGAGGAGCACAAAACATTACTTTAGTAGGGCAAACGACCTCAGAGGGCGACTATGATCAATTCCTCCCCATAGCCAATGTTTCCGGCCCAGGAGGTTATCTTCTGCCCGGAAATGATACAACCGCCATCCAACGCCTCAACGTCTACGCTAACGGCACTGACACTGGAAACGCAACATCCTACCTCGTCCCCACTGCCGGCCTCACCATCGTCTCTGACATTGACGACATCCTCCGCATAACCCAAATCTACGAGCCCGCCCAAGGACTCCTAAACTCCTTCGCCAAGGCCTACGTGCCCTGGATGAATATGCCCGACATCTACGCCAACTGGTCTAAAAGCATCCCCGACTTCCACTTCCACTACCTAACCACGACCCCCGAACAAGTAACCCGCAACTACATGGATTTCATCTACAAGACCTACCCCGGCGGCTCCTTCGATACACGACCCCTAAACTTCTCCGACGTATCCGAGACACTCTCCATCCGCAAATTCCTGCTCGATAAAATCTTCCAGACCTATCCGTCGAGAAAATTCATCTTGATAGCTGATACCTCGAATTCGGACGTTATGAAGGATTATCCGGCTATGGTGACCGATTATCCAGGGCAGGTACAGTGTATATTTTTGAGGAATACGTCGGCGACGGATCCGGGGGACAAGTTTCCGTATGATACGAGTGGTTTTAAAGGGATTAACCAAAATATGTATATGTTCTTTCTGGTGCCGGATGACTTGACGGGTCTCGATATTGTGAATGGACAGTGCTACAATGCGAGTATTCCGCAGAATGTCACGTTCAGTGAGCAAGGGTTGCCATTTGGGTTGAGTAAGAAGAGTGCAGTGGGGAGACTGGAGGTGCAGTGGATTTGGATGGCGGTTTGGGGGATGTTGTTCTGGGGGTTCTTGGAATGGTTATGATGATGAAATGGGAACATGGCGTTGAAATATTCTTCAATGCGAGGAACTTATATGTATTGGATTTCAAGTCAATGCTTGACGATTGAATGAACGATTTGCACCTAATAACCAACCCAGTGTCCCCATTTCCTTGTTACCCCCACTCCCCTCCGAAATCACGCCGTAAGATCCTACGGCAACGTTAGCACCTAAAAATACCAATAAAACCAGAAGGTAAACTTATCCCCAAAAATTGGAGGGGTTGCCTCTTCCGGTATCACCCAGCAAGAGACAACCCTGGACTACCCATCCCACAGGCCTGTCCTCATTTTCCAATCCCCACACAACCTCGATAGGCCAGTGCCCCAGACCCCACTATCTCCCGAGAGGCCAGAACCCTTCTTCTACCAGAGACCCCCAAAACTTCATATAGCTAACATAGACGGTCAACCACCAACATCCGCGGAATCAGACAAACTACACAGCGCTACCCAGAACAGACAAGCACTGAGCTTTGACTCCAACTCTAGATGGGTCCCATTCTGGACGCCAAGTAGTTTCCTTCATCTCAGGAGTTTGACGGCAGAGACTATATCGGCAGTACAAGTCAAAAGGACGGACCTCACCACTACATCCAATCGCTTGCAATTCCACACTCGATCCCATCGCCGTAACCGTATCAGACAATAAACAGAATTGAGACCACAACAGCAATGATTCGCAACCAGCAGGGGACCGGAAAAACGACAGACCAAGCCATAGATGAGCACATACCTCAGTACGAACCAAGAAGCTTCCCTCTGTTTGAATAGCAGTGCCTTCTGAGATTAGTTTTTGTTTCCTCTGCAAATCATGCAGGGCGGCGAAGCGGACAAAAAACATCAACAAAAACCGCGAATCATCTCTCCCGCCAAAGAAAATTCAGCGGTAGAGGAAGGGGCGTACAGACATCACGAAGATGAGAGACAAGATATCGACGTCTTCCATCACCATGGGACCGAGCCCATGGGAGAAAGTTGATGCGGCTGATCGGGATCACACGAGTGTCAAGGCCTATGGCTGGTACCGCGGCGATGGTCTTGTGAGCTGACTTCGCGAGGTGTTGCGAGTTTCCGGTGGCAGGAGAGGGTATAGATAATATCCTTCGTACTGCTTGAGAGCAGGGCAGGAAAGAGAGGTACGGGACGTCTTCACTGTTTTAGAACCGCACGAAAGCATCTCTCTAGATGCAGTGAAAGAGAATCAATCGGGTACGAAAAGCTTCCGGAGCGCGGCAATATGTCATATCCTCGCAGCGACAGAGCGCGTTGCAGGAATGTCTAATGCATTGTGTTTCTGTTTGAAGGCCGAATCGAAACCTCGCTTCAAATGTATAACAAATGATTCCGGCGAGTGGGGTCGATGCCATCACACAACCGTGAGGAAGTGAAAACACTTGCAAGGAGACGATCTGTTTGTAGACTATCCACAAAGGAATATTGTGCTCAAGCCCCGTAGTCCAAATGAATCCCAGCCACTTTATTTTCGAGAGTTGATAGCGAACGTGTTGATCGATTCAGACAGCTAATGAAGATCCAAAGACAACTTCTCAAGAAAGTGCCTGTACCTCTCCCTCATTATATGTCCTTTCCATACCGACCGTGTATGCATCAACGAAGACAATCCATAATGATCAGAGTATAACGCCCAGCAGATAACCCCGACGAGCGCCCTCAGCTTGAGGATCTGACCAGAATGGCTCATGGATGAAATCTCTTTTGTCGTCTTTCGACGTCTGGACTATCCTTCCAACCTTTCAATCTCCCGTTTCATTCAGATTGCTCGCCTTTCGGGTTACAATCAGACTTCGGCGGACGGAGACATAGTAAGTTGATAGAACAACTATGACCGCAAAGCTAAAACCGACAAATACTTAGGGTTAAGTTCTGAAGCTCATCGTTCCTTTCGGGATCGGAAAACGAGAATCAGAAGACTGTGAGGAAGGCGAAGTGCTTTGTTTGCAGATGCTCGTAGAGCGAGAGAAGCTTAATGGTCGCGCGTGGATGTGAGGTACGCAGTAGCGGGCGCGTCGGATTTTTGGCTCTGCAATTAGGGTGGTATGCTATTGTGGAACGTCAATTCGAGGTCAGATATGAGATGCCAAGAGTAGGATTGAAGATGTGGCTTATTGTAATTGATCATTCGAGAGGTAATGGTTGTGATGAAAAGGTTGAAGAAAGAAAGGAGACGAGACCACGAAGCGTGTTGACAAGGATTCGCGTCGATACCTGACCTGGGTGGCTGAGAGACACCTGACCACGTGACCACTGGGCTTACCTAATATAACAATAGAACACAGGCATCTACAATGTGCTGGTACCTACAATCCTTGTGTACCTGGAGGACTGCTCCGAGATTTGAAATGTATGCAGCCACAACAAATGTCCCTGCGAAAATTCAAGCGGCATGAACCAAATAAATATATGACTAATCACGGGTTCACGTCGCAACAGGTCGCTTAAAGTTGCTCCCTCCACTCCAGCTGGTGCTGGTGCGGATAATCTAGTGATCTTGCAGGTGAAACTTGTCATATGTTGGGAGTCTACCTCAGAGGTGGATTGGTTAGACAACATATCAGGTGAATATTTTGAAGTCGAGTTGCGTTGGTTCTTGAGAGTAGAGCAGTTGGTGGCTGATGCGTTTCATGGAGCTTCCTTTGCAAACCCATTATTTTGCTTCGGAGGTCGGTCATGGCACAAGCACAATCTTCCAAGGTCTCTCAGCCGCCTCTGGTTGATAAACTTCTTCAATATGGACAAATGGCCTTCAATCCTGAGCTGCCTAAGGAAACAAGACAACTTAATCAACCTAAATTCAGCACACTGATCGAGAGGTAATGTCTTGTCGCCCGCGATATTATATTATGTTAATTCAGAACAGTACAGGCACTTTGGCGTTGATGCCGGCCTTGAATCTTCTTGTGCAACCAGGGCGGACCCAGCCTTGGTTAAGAGCCCCAATAATTTCCGCTCTTGCAAAGCTTCCGCTCAGAGAGCATGGTGTTCAGCACGCCATTGAGTTTGTCCTTTCTGTTCATCCAAGTAGTGCAGGCTATAATATCTCAGCCAATGTTGGGAAGGGTGCTGGTATCTCCCACGAAGCCCTCAACGCCGCATCAAGACTTTTATCTTCCCCACCAGGTGGCATGACCGCAGAAAAATGGTTTTCTGGAATTGCTCCTCAGCTATTTGCTCTCCTTGACGGAGAAGGTGAACCTGAGATGGATCGTGCAGCTGCTTTCATTATTGGGTTTGGAATTCTGGGGAGGAAACAATATGGTGCACCTGGTTCGTCTCGGCTATAATGTCCTCTCTACTATGCTAATGCGCAACAGGAATGCCTGGGTGGGAAGCCTTTGTAGAGCCCATATTGAGCTGCATTGATCCCGCGATAGGTCCACCGAGTCATCTCCTAGGAAAGCGCAATATTCACTCAGAGATAATAAGTTTGAGCCCTAACGACGTGGTTGTGTCATCATCAGATGTTGCTAAAGGCCTTCGAAGACTGACCACGCTGTTGACTACACATCCTCACCCTTCACTGTCGAAGCGTCTTCTTGCGCCGATAGTCCTACCTCTTTGGTGCCTTTCTTCCTGGCCACAAAAAGAAGAATTCATCCAGTGTAAGTTTAGTGAGCCAGCGACCAAATTACTGAAGACCTTTCTTCAACTATCCGCCTCTGGTGGTCATCCAAGAGAACAGCCTAGCCTGCATGATGCAAGTCGTAATCTGTCCATGATTGTCGAAAATCTCATCTTCAGAGGAAATTCGCACCCTCCTAAATTACAATGGATCTACACCACCTCTTCCAATAGTGGAATCGAAATTTGGAAGCGCCCCGAGAAGGAGGTCCCTGGTTCGCCATTTTCAGGAATGAGCTTGGCCGCGATTGATGATGCGGCCACTTCTTTCGTCAACCTGGTTGAGCCTCTGTCTGATCTTGATAGTGAAGTCTCGCAACTGTTCATGAAACTCTGCAAAAGATGGCTGATAGATGGGGAAGCGACAAGTGCACCATTGATACTTACTCGCCCGAACCCTACTACAAAAGAGGGAGACATCGAAACACAACTCATTCAAGCAAAGGTCATGCAGAAGATGATGATGTTGATCCCAGGAAAACTTATTGATAATTCTCGGCAAGTGCTTGATCTTGTCAACCAGGTGTTGTCAAACTGTGATCGAGGGAATCACAATAGCGGCGAAGACACATCTTCAATAGCCCTAAGTCTTTTGAATCTTGTATTGACATCTCCGAAATTCCAAGAGTCCCGTGATATTAAGCTAGTCTTGGAGTCGATAAAGGTGTCATTAGGCAGGATAGGCAAAAAGGATTTTGAAATATCGTCAACAGCACGAAACCTACTGCTGCTGTTAAAGTTTCGCAATACCATAGGCGAAGCGGCCAATTCTAGTTCTGATCCGGTAAAGGACCAGCAATCGGAAGACCGTAAAAGTTATAATCTCGCACTCTCCTATCTTACAGCCACGGACTCTCCGCCGCCCGTCCGGGCTCAGGGCCTGGAATTGCTATCAGCTTTAATTAGGGCGAACAGCTCTATTCTAGATATCCCAGCACTTCTTGTGCTATTCTCATCACTTCTTCAAGATCCAGATGAGTATATCTACCTTCGAGTCATCAAGTCCTTTGTTGAGATATCCGGCAAGCATCCAAAAGCTACCATGAAAGATCTCGTCGACCGATACGTTGATCCCAATGAAGACTCGGAACTTGATCAGCGTCTGAGGTTTGGAGAAGCGTTACTGCAGGTCATTCAAAACTCCCATCTTTCTTTCTCTGTAGATACCGCAAGATCCGTTTGCGAAGGCTTGCTTTCGATCGCTGGCCGTCGTGGGCAGAGGCCGAAATCCCAGAAAGAACAAGAGAAGCGAAATCGGCTGAAGAGAGAGAAAGACGAAGAAGCAAAGGATGCATGGGGAGGAGAAGTTCCTCAATTTGAGGATGAGTTGACGCCGGAGAATGAAATAATAGCACATATCGTTGCTGGCTGGGAAAGCAAACGCGGGACAGAGGATATTCGAATTCGTGCTTCTGCGCTTTCCATTCTGGGTTCTGCGATTGAGATGAACGTAAGCGGAATTGGATCGAATCTCGTATCAACTTCTGTGGATTTGAGCATTCACATCCTTACACTAGAGCCGGAACCTGAGAAAGGTATCCTGCGGAGGGCTGCTATACTTTTAATCATGAGCTTTGAGAGAGCCCTAGACGCGGCTCGCCAAAAAGGCACGAAAATAGGCTTTGGCTTAGTTGGTCAAAGTCTGGACGATATCCAAAGGGTACTGAAATATGTGGAAGATTCTGACAATGATGGGCTAGTCAGACAATATGCTCGCGACGTCATTGAGGGACTTCAAACTTGGCAGATCAATTCATTATTACCATCTCGAAGCGAACAGATGGAAATCACGGACTTGGCTGGTTTGTCAATCAATCCAGCTAGTAGCGAGGACTCAAACTCTAGGGCAAGACCAAGAATAGAAGAGATTGAGTAGGGATATGGGAATTGCATCTTTTCTATTTCACACCTACATATCAATTTTAATTTCAACGAAGACACATTCCTAATCATTTCAATTAGCCAGCTCAGAATAGCCTTTGGGCCCTATCCAAGCGGATGCATGGGTAAATTTCGTGACTTTCACGAGGTTTCTTCAGACACTTGGTCGTTAAGTTAATTGCCCTTGCAGAATCATGTGAGCTCACTGAGGCTAGTTCAAATGAAAGTTCATTATTTTCACTGTCAACAAATGCTCCTATCAATTGCTCCCTACAACTGACCTAAACGCCTTTTGAAAATTCCAACTCCAAACTCCTCGACCAAAAGCAAAACTAATGCGCGGCTACAAAAGCAGCAGCCGCAGTCGCATCTAGCCCATAAGTGAGGTGAGCAGGCAAGATCAGATCTCCGTTCACGCAGATGTTATCACCCGAATTGCAATAAGTATCAACTTTCGACGCTGCAACATTGGGAATAGCTTGTCCATCATCTGGGTCTCCAAAGATAACAATAGAGCTGATCCAACTCCCAACTTCCGCTGGGAGTAAAGCTGCTGCGTTGTGGACGATTTGTCCTCCCTGAGAATAACCGGAAGCTACCAATTTGGTATCGGGACATTGTGCGTATGCCTGTTGAATCTCGGCCGCCCTTTTGGTTGTTAGAGATTCCGGGATGGATGATGAAGGCGAGGTCTTACATTTCTTTGCTGCCAGCCGGGTCTCCACCCTCGAGATAACCATCAATGGAGGCACCGTAGTTATTGACGCCTTGAATAGCAATATTTGCTGAACCAAGCTGGGCTCTCAATGCGTCGAAGAACGGGGGGCCGACCAGAATTCCGACCTTTATTATGTCAGTATGTGCTATTCTCGAGTTTAAATTCGCGGAATGCCGTTTATACTCACATTTCCAGGCTCGGTTGTTCCACGAGCGAAGACGATAGTGTACGGTTTACAAGACCCTCCCAGATCATTATAGGTGGTTTGCTCGCCAGTGAGAAGAGCTAGGAGTTGCTCGAATACCGTCAAAACACCGACTACACTTTGAATTGAGCCATCTAAGGCTGGGAGATAGTCCAACAGAACAGTGAGGAAGGCGTTCAGGGCTGTTTCTCTCTTAACAAGATCTCTGTCACTGAGATTTGTCGTAGGGATGGGAGAGGTGAGGGCGAGGCTTAGGAGGGAGAATATGGCCAAGAAGGAGAGCTTCATCGTGGTGGACTAGTTGATATTTTACGGATGGTCCAAGAAAGGAATCAGAGACCTGCCTGCAGACTGTCCGGGCGGTTGGGAATTGAAGGTAGGAAGATTAGCTAAAGAACAACCATATCATGAGCTTCCAGAGCCTTTTTATACAAAAACACAACCACGTGGAATCCAGCAAACCAAAGTCCAATTCTCCCCCAGGTTTACGATTAACGACAATTCAATGCGGGGTGGTGGGGTATCCAGGGGTCTCGGAAAGGGCCGAGTCTTGAATGAGGGCTTCGTCCGGGGTTGCTGCAACCTAATTCAGAGCATTAAAGGATTGGAGGCTATATTATAAATTTGCTGTGCCCTTCAGCAACTATTTATTGTGTCTCATGACCTCTTGAAGAGCGGCAATGGGTGCCAATAGGGAAATGATGAGGGGTTATCGATTGCCGCTTGAGTTGCTAATCTCATTGCCTCCGTAAGGCTCGGAGGTGTGAGTCTTGGGGACCAATACAATTATTGAATTGGGAGGCAGTGTGATTTAGAATTTCTTTGATCCAATACGTTGACAGTTTTGGCAGGTTGATAGACTTAGGTTCCTGATCATCTATCAACTACTTTAGATCCCGTAGGTTGGGCTACTACGTTACTATTGTCCGTTTCTGTTTCACCATCTCGACCATAGACTAGAGTCCCTATGTGCGGTATCTTGAGAAGTTTTCTGTGCAGTGAATCCCCCAGATTCTCAACCCCAGAACCTGCAATTTCCCCACCGCCCATTGCATATTCCCTGTGATTAAAAAGAGAAAATCTCGCACAGACAATACGTGGCCTTGTTCTATTGCCAATTCTTTTCGGGAATTGCGGACGCGTACGGTGAGTAATATATTTTTGGAGGGTTCGAGGTTTGGGCCGAGGTCATACATGTGATTAGCGCAGGGGTTTGGCAGATCCATCTACATCTTGAGGGTTGCGTGGGCGGCTAAAATTGTAAGCCACGCGGGGACTAGCTGGGTTTGGGGAATTGTCCCGATGGAGGATTGGCGATCTAGGGTGCTGATTGATTGGCGGTTGACCAATACGTAAAGAGGTTTAAAAAGCTTGTTTAAAAGATGGGCGTTTGGATATAATGATGGGAACGCTTGGAGAGGGAATGTATTGGTTCATTAGAGATGAATAATGGGATTAGTATTGCGGTATAAATATCTGAAACTACTCGCGGTCTTAACACATGTGAGGGGAGATTGCTATACAAAGAGTTTGTAAAAGAAGAAAAAGCTATAGATAAGGGGAGTTACAACAGGTGATATATATGAAGGAAGACTATATTTAACTTTCCTCGACGCCCACCTCGCGATACTAGATCTCGGTGCTCCTTCCGTGAAAAACATATCCTTCATCATGCCATCAGTCAACTCTTGCGCCTTCCGTGCCCTCACAAACATATCTTTCTCAAATGCCGAGATTCTCGGGTCCAGTACAGCATCTCCTCCCTTCGAGCCGTCGATAATGGCATTTGCAAGCTTCAGTGCATCTTCAAAAGCTAAATTTACACCTTCCCCTCCAAATGGTGTCATCAGATGAGCTGCATCGCCGAGCAAAGTAACTCCAGGTTTGTGATTAAATTTATTGCCCACTGGAAGCATATACAGTGACCGACCCTTGATCTCCCCATCCGTAGCACGAATAATATTCTGCAACTCAGGAGCCCAGTTCTTAAAGTTCGCAAGAAGTTCTTCTTTCGTCAGGGCGTTTGCCCTTGCATTGAGACGTGGATCAGTCTCTTGTGCGATCCACAAGCTCACATCGATAGAGCCATCCCCAAGTTGCTGCGCAATAACTGATCTCGCATCCGAGTAACTGAATACCGAGCCACGATTCACAAACTTCGCGACTATTGGTGCGGTCTCAGCAGCATTTGGGATCGAGACGTTATATCCCGCGATTCCCGAATATATCGGTTCGTCATCCGTCAAGTAATTTCTTACTTTACTCCAAGCTCCATCTGCACCAACAATAAGGTCGAATCCCTTCTCCTCGACACCAGTCTCAAAATGCAGTCCCTTCCCATCTTCAGTGATGTTTACCACCTTCATCCCCCACCTCACACACCCCTCCGGCAAACTCCTCACCATCATCTCCCTCAATACCACCCTATCAATCTCCGGGTTTCCAGCCTTACTCGCTGGGGCCTTCATATAGAAAAGTACATTCTTATCACAAACGCTAATTGCCGAACCATCAAAGCGTGACAACTTTAAGAACTCATCGTATAATTTAGCGGCTTTGAGTGCCGCAATTCCGGCATTGAAATCGAGGGTTCCGCCTTGAGAACGGTAGTTAGGTGAGGGTTCGGCCTCATAGATGGTGGTGGGGATGGAGGAGAGGTGCAGCAGGCGGGCTAGCATGCACCCGGCGGGACCGGCGCCGATAATAGCGACCTTGGGAGGTGGGGGAGACATTGACTTATTAAGGGTGAGTGTTAATTGTCATGGGGGGAATGCCGTGTAATTTATATTCAGAACTCCAACTTACTTGGGAGGCTTCGTGTTATGCTTGTGACGCGTACGGCGAGGCCTCTTCGCATTCGTTTCGGAAATTGCATGTAATCTATCCGTATCAAGTAAATTTTGGTTTTGGTTCGAAATGAAGAAAGCTTCTTCATGAATATGAGGATCAGCTGAGAAAGATTACTGCTGGCTTTCTGAACCAGGCCAGAATATTCGAGAGCCTCTTGGCTCTCATATTGATCACGTGATATCAAAACATCGAGCTCGAGGATTGGCAGCCTCCGGGGAGCAGTGATGCTGAGACCAAGGCTTGTCTTCTCGCAGCTGCCCTTTCTCTCCCGATCGCGATAACATTTGGAAGAAGATTTTGGAATGTGAGCGTGAGGGTGAGGCTGATGCTGATGCTGAAAGGGAGCTGCGATCCTCAGACATACAAGCCAAAAGATTGGTCGGCAGAAAGTCGTGAAGCTTAGGTAATTTGTCATTGAAGCTTCCTCTTCAAAGAACTCGGAGGTTTGATTCGATATTCATATTGTCGGAAGAGGCTGAAGAAGAGGATGAGGATGGCGGATGAGGAGGAGGAGCAATCCAGTGGCTCAGCAACTCGCCAAGCATCCTAGGGCGTGTCGGTAAAATTGCAGCCCCAATCAATTCTATCGACCAACCTCAATCCTTTTTCCTACATCGTCAAAGTCGCCAGTCTGAGGGCTTTCGAGTTAAGTGAATGGTAAATTGTCAATGGATCCAGGAATTGGTTCGAGGATCTGAACCTTTTCTTACCAAGCTTCCGTTAAGGAATAGCTTTGCTTCTCATTGACCTCATTATATGTCTTTCCGGGGACTTCAACATAGTGACGCCAGATGTTACGGCTCCCCCACCAATGGCTGGGGAGCGGGCTCTAATCCCATTGACCTCCACTTATTAGATATTTTCTTGGCTGCCCTCTTACCTTCGTGAGGTTCTTATGAAGGAGGGGATGCATTATTGGTTCCGATTTGCTGTCTTCCTTCATCTTCCTTTCTCTTCACGTGATTTTCAATTCGTTTCAATATATCCAAATGATTTCCTAATTCTTTCTTTTGATCCATTCATCAAGCCTATGGAGTCACCCAGGCCGTCAAAATTCTCAACATATCAGGGCTCTGGAATCTGGATACCGAGTTCCTTCATTGCATTATTCAACGCCTCTGGATCTAGGAGTCCTGGCCATTCACTTGTTCGGAATCACCCTAGAAATTTTGGTCTGAACATTCTTTTCTTCCGTCAATATACTTTTTGGAAAGAAGTTAAGACTTTCGAAGTCGGGATCAGAAGTCAATCCCGACATTGATATTTTTTTTTCTGAGCTTGGCTTGACCATTAGCCAGCTCCGTGGTTTTCCCTGTTCCTTGAAATGAAATTCCATCAGCTGTCTGGATTGCTTCTTTCTCTGATAGCCCTCGTTACAACAGCAGCAGCGGTCCCTAGCTCTCCTCTTTACCCTCGGAATTCCACGATCTTTGCCAATGGGACTGATACCAATGGAACTGATGCAAAAGCTATGGAAAAGCCCGACTTTACAAAGGTACACCTCTCAAACAAATTTTTTACTGGGTAGCTGAACTAATACCGTAAAGGTCACTCCCTCAGCTAAGCTTGTATGGTACCCCTGTTTGACCAACTTTTCTTGTGCTATTCTTATGGTGAACTCCAAGCTCCCTCCACACATACCTTACCCTTCGGACCACTAATCTCTCGCCAGGTTCCATTAGACTATGCAAAGCCAATGGGAAATCGGGCCTTAGTTCCCCTGCTGAAGTACCCCGCGCGCAATGGAACGGAACCATACAAAGGCAGTAGGTGTGATAATGTGAACTCAATTAACTTGAGATTCATGGGCTCCGTCTTCTAAACAAATGCTAACTTTAATATTTTTAGTGGTTCTAACAAATCCTGGTGGTCCTGGTGAGCCGGCAATAGACTTTCTAGCATCAAGCGGAGAAGGCCTTCAATCGATTATAGGATCACAATACGATATAGTTACCTGGCAGCCACGTGGACTTGAAGGTAGTTTACCCTTGGCGAATTGTTCGTCTCCGAACACGAACTCAACACTATCGAAGTCTAAATTTCTACAACGAAGGGGAGAGCCTGCCAATAGCACTGGCGAAATTCTCGAAACTGCTTACAAGGAGGCGAAAGAGATGGGCGAGCATTGTGAAGAAGTAATTGGTGGTATGTATCCCCCCAAATCCCCACCTCACACCCCAAGCTAGGGAGACTACTTATCCAGCGGGAGTTCTAAATCTGATATTTCGCAGGTCCGACAGGAGCTGGTCCTCATATGACTACGGCGACTGTCGTAAGAGATATGATCAGCATTCTTGACGCCCATGCAGCTGAAATAAATACCACAGATGCAACGGTATTGAACTATTGGGGATTCAGTTACGGTTCGATCATTGGCCAAACGTTTGCATCGATGTTTCCAGGTCGTGTCGGCCGTGTTGTCCTCGATGGCGTTGTCGATGCAACGGACTATTCGAAAGGAACACTTCTCAATTGGCTCCAAAGTACCGACGAGGCTTTCTCGACCTTCTTTACTTATTGCCATCTTGCTGGTCCAAGTAATTGTCCATTCTACACAGGGACATCACCTCATGATATTTTCACAAGATTTGACCAGATACGCTCTCGACTGGACGTCAACAGCGCCACAGAGCATGGCTGGGCAAATGCATCAGCCATTGCCCTTGCCTTAGAAGGGTTTAAGTCGTATTCTTTTCAACAACTGTATTCGCCCATTGCCGGTTTCCCAAAGGTAGCCAAATTACTGGCGGCTCTCGAGAAAATCGTGGAAACTAACGTCACCATGGATGCCCTTAAACAGCTAGAAACGGAGATGGACCCTGATTCCGATGATTCTGATGATTCTGCGATCGAAAAACAGACTGCCATTTCATGCACTGACAACGGCAATGCATGGTACAACAAGACTTTGGACGAGGTAATTCCGCATATCAATATGCTTGAAAAACAGAGTTACATCGGAGGAGTAGCACTATCAAAAAATGTTGTGGTATGCACAGGATGGGGAATCACTCCCGAGGAACGATACTCGGGACCCTTTGGTGGTAAAACTAGAGCTCCGATGCTATTCGTACGTCTAACACATGTCCCTTCTCGACAGTTGGCAGCACTCATACCATGATCTCTAGATTAGCAACACTCGAGATCCAGTGACTCCGCTCGCCAGGTAAGTAAATCAGGTCAGAATTCAATACACGGGACTGACCACTTACTAGTGGCCAACGGGCCACTCAATTATTTCCAGGATCCCAACTGCTCACGATCGACGGCACAGGCGTATGTTTCCGCATTTCTCAACCCAGTCATCCAGCGCCCCCTTTTTTGTTCGACCTTCCCTTTTCTTCGATTCTTGCTTCTCTCGGTTGATCAGTTCAACCTTTCCTTGTTTTGGTTTTCTCAACCTTTTTTTCCCTTTGCTTTCCATATTCTTTTTTTCAATTTCTAAGTGTTTAAGAATGAACCACAGTTCACGACAGCTGACTCGTGGTTTAGCACACATCTTTCAACACCTTGAATAGATGCGCTTTCAAGAAGATTCATCAGTATTTCCAGAACGGAAATCTACCTGGAGACAATAGCTTCTGTATGTACACCTGCGCTCTCGAACCACAATCATCTCTAGTCTACCCTCTACCCAGCCCAAACACCCCTCTGGCATTGGCTAATAGCAACCAGGCCCACTCGAAGTTGGCCCATGGAACATCACCATACCAGGCGGGGTCGAAAGTCGGAGCGAATGGAAAGACCTGCAGGAACAGATGAGAGCGTTGGTTTGAGCCAACGACTACGTTCACTTGACGTGAGCGCATGCGGTACTTTTCGGATGTCGAGCATATATTTTGCTCCAAAAGTTGGATCTAGCGTTTGTTGAATGAAATCATCATGAAGGAATCATACATTGAGCCTTGAGGCTGTTGATCCTTGAATTGGATCTAGTTGACTGGTGGCATGGAAGACCCCAGTGGTCTATCTCTAATATAAAAGTAATTTCACATTTCATCCTTCATTCTCGTCGAATTTCTCTTGGTCAATCTTTTTCTTGAATACGGTGCCAGACATACTAGACAGATGGGATAAGCCGTGCATTCTGAAGAATCCAGTCTGCTCAAAATAATGATGCGTCTTTAAATACAAGGTATGTAAAGATTATTGAGTGAGGGTGATGAAATTTTTTGAGGAGAATTCAAAAATGATTTCTCAGCCGAGCTCTCGTCAACGACCTAGTAGCGAGAACAGCTCCTCTATATTGCAATATTGTAACAAGATTGGACAGATTTTCAATATTTATCATTATCTGTATGTTCAGTGTTTGAAATCTTTCATTATTCATTCATCAGAGTGCATCTTCCTAGATTGCTGAGAGGGCAGCCCCGCTAAGGTGGTACCCGTATCACCCAACCGTCTCACGAATTCGATGCATGATAGTATGTGAGATCTCGATAAGAAAAACAATTCAAGCAATACATGGGCGTTATTTTAGACTAAAATGGGATACCATGAGGTGTGATGAGAGATGATATATCTTTAGGTAAGGGACTAGTCTGAGACGGAGGGAAGGAAGGTGGTGGTGGGATGGCTTGGCCTTCACGAGCCAAGAAGAGAGAGCCAAAATGACACGTGAGGGGGAGAGATGAGGTCTCAGCCTACCTACTGGGTATCATGAAGCAATGAAAAGTTGGGAATGCTACGGAGTGTCGGGAATGGCATCTAGGATGAGTTGTTGTCACACATCAATTGGGAAGCTGAGAGCTCATCGAGTGACATTACAATTTCTGTGATGAGGTTGCGTGAAGTTTGAAGAAAGATAAGGAATGAAATTGACCTGAGAAGTTTCGAATCCGAGAGGGGTTAAAGATCGATGGCGCTCTAAGTACTCTCGTCTGTCGCGACTTCCCTCTCAACTCGGACACTTGATGCGTGATCGTGCAGACAAGTGCTGTCATTTTCCTCCTTCCTTACTAGATGCTCTTCTACGACAGGTTCGATTGATGCATCTCACGTGGATCCCAATGAGTCCACAATGGCAACACCACTAGCGTTCAAAATTGGAATAGTTGAGAGAAGCAATCATAAGCACTCATGAGTTCAATGTCTAATAATATTCATCGCTTTTTATATTCTCGCATCGAAATTCCATGCCATAAGCCAACGCCTGTATAAACAATCGCTCCACCGCTCCTTTATTCGCGTCCGCCATGAAATGTTCCGACACTGAAGTCGATGTCAGGAGCATTTCCACCCAAGTGAGTCTGGGAACTTACGATCACCGCCTCAATCCTCCATCCCTCAAATCTTCACCAAGCCCGCTCACTTAACAAGTAAAATGATTCGTCGTCACCAATTGAAACCCCGGGTACGTAAAACTAAATCCACCATTCCGCCCATCACTTGTAGTAGCCGGATATCCCGCCGTCACCCCCCTATAAGCCAGACTGGGCGGTAAATACGCATTCCAGAAATAAACAATTACATAATCCGGCAACTGGCTCGCAAACCAGAATGCGTTTCCCACACCACTGGGAACGGGAACACCTGGGTTGTGTCCGATTTCAACGCAGTTGTGATCATAGAGCCAGAGTTCGGCTTCGTTTTGCCCAACGTTCATACGCGTGCAGAGCGTGCAGACGTTGCCGTTAGCGCCAAGCTCGCAGTAGGGAGGGTCGGTGGGTGTGTATCCCTTAAGAGTGTTGAGCCAGTTGTCCTGTGAGGGGAAAACGGGAAATGTGGGGATATCGAGGCGCTTGCTAAGGGTCGCGTTGTAGAGGGAAGCGATAGTTTCGTTGCTGAGGTCCAAGGGAGGGAGAGTGAGAGAGCCTTTGGCGTTGAGTTGAGCAGCAAGGGTGTCGGGTAAGGTAGGTAGAGCGAGAGTGATTGTGACCGCTGTGAAGATGGTGAGGAGAAAGGTGAGGAGTTGCATCTTGACTCTCTGTATGCTACACAGGTTAGCAATAGCTATGTATGGAGTGTAGCCAGCGAGGTACGAAACCGACTTTGGGAGGTAAGGATACTGATTCGTGTTGGGATTGGCTTGCTGTTGCTAATCTAGATCGGTGTATGAGTATGTTCGTGTTGAAAGAGGTGAAGGTTATACGAGTGTTGGTGTGTTGATGAGAGTTGGTAATGGAAGGAAAGAAGAGCACTTAAATAATTGGAATTGCTTATATGACTCTTTCATAATTTACCACGCCTGCCACTGGAATTGATAGCCCACCTCCAAAAGCCACATTTACTGTGGTGAATTCTAGTACTTCTCAACCAGATTATGAGCAGCTCGGGGCTCCCGCTGGATCCCTCCTTTCTTCAAGCAAAAGCTTCTCGAAACCTACAAATGTCGTCAGAATACCTTCAATCTGCAGAGACTTATAATACGAAGATAACTTGTAAGTGCACTCCTATCAATCAGACTTATATTACCTCTCAGAATATCCCGTGCCTCAAATCGACTAACTCCCAATCTGCCTTCAAAATGAAGACAACCAACCCCCTACTCACTCTCCTCAGCCCTTCCTCATCACCATCGCCCGCAGCAGTAGACAACTATACCTCCTCCTTCAAACTTCGCCCAAGTCCACCCGGCTTTAGTATGGTATGATCATTCATCATGGAAGTGTCCTGAATCGCCCAAGTGAAGCTCAGGTTTCTTGAGGATGAAAGTTTTTGAGGTCTGGGTCAAGGCTAGTTTGTGTTCCCACCGTTGGGAGATTCGACATCTTGAAAATATAAGATTAAAGGATAATTAAACCCTTTTCGTAAATACATAATGCGTCTCCCCACACTTTCTATCTGAAATACCTTACTGAGGTAATAGAGCCAACTAAGATACTTATCACATGACATGACATCGGCCATGACTTTTCAACTTTATGGAAGGAATGTTGGAACCAACGCAGACTATCTTGCATAAGACGATGATAGCATATCGAATCAAAACTACGACCAAACTTGACCAGAAATTATTCAAAGCCTTCGGCGCTCACTCAGAGCATCTTGGGTCGCTTCAGCGCCCTCGATAGCACTTGGTAGAGCCGCCCGTGGCTCTCTTTGAATTCGCTTTTTAAGAACCGAGAGCTTTCAGCCTTTAAGATGCGAAGTACAGTAGGCATATCGATTGCTTAGATGCAAGATGACAAAAGTAAGCATACGTATGTAGGTGAGATGAGCGGCCTGTGAGAATTGCGGTGATGAATCCGCGTGCGGTCGAAGCGGGCTGAGATGTCAGGCGGGCGCATGCGGGGGAGCGGCCGCAGTATTTATGGCAGGCATCGGCTTGAGCGAAGCCCCTAAAACCCCCTGTTGCTTCTGCTGCGAGTGAAGATTATATATAGAGAAATGAATGCCCAACATGTCGTGCTTTTCAGAAACACTATCTAGCCATCTCCTTGAGCAGATTGTCTCAAACATTCATATACACTGGGAAAGTCGTCCTGGCCACAAAGTCATCATTCATCATGCTAGCCTTCACACCAGCCTCTCTCCCTGACCTCTCGGGAAAGGTCTATCTAATAACTGGCGGCAACGCTGGTATCGGATATGAAACGATCATTCACCTTGTCCGCAAGAACGCAAAAGTCTACATGGGGGCTCGCTCAGAAACCAAAGGTCTCGCAGCCATCTCATCCATCCAGAAACTCGTTCCCAACGCAGACATCCATCTCCTCCTCTTCGATCACATGGATCTCTCCTCTATTATCAGAGCCGCAAAAGAGTTCACCACCAAAGAGACTCGGCTACATGGCCTAATTAACAATGCCGGAATAATGGCCGTCCCTTTCGAACTAAGCAAAGACGGCTATGAATCCCAATGGCAAACCAACTACCTCGCGCACTGGCTTCTCACTCAGCACCTCCTACCCACCCTCCTCTCCACCGCTCGTATATCTCCCCCCGGTGCAGTGAGAATAATCAATCTAACCAGCGGCGGCCACAACTATGCCCCTTCCCCTGGCATCGACTTCGCTGACCTCAATCAACTACGCGGTGGACTTTGGAACCGATACGGTCAGTCTAAACTCGGCAACATCTTGCACGCTAAATCTCTCAATGCATTATACGGACCCGAAGGGAGTAAGAAAGATGAGGGAGAGATATGGACAGCAGCTGTGCATCCAGGGAATATATATACCAATTTATCAAAGAACGCAAAGTTCTTGGGACCGTTGTCTCCGTTGTTTGGGCCGGTCTTGAATGCATTGGGAGTGTTCACGCCAGCGGAGAGGGGGGCATATACCAGTGTCTTCTGTGCGACGAGTGCGGAGTTCGAGAAGGGGATGTCGGGAGAGTATTTTGTACCTGTGGCGAGGATTGGGAAGCCGAGTAAACATGCGAGGGATGGGATAATGGCGGAGAAGTTGTGGAAGTGGACGGAGGAGGAGTTTAAGGGGAAGGGGCTGCTTTAGCGGAGTGCATAAAGAGATACGAGAGAACAATGTGATATGTTTATTCCTGAAAGTGTGCAGATGAGCGAATGTGTACAAGAGTGACAAGAATTAATGCAACCCTTTTATAACACCTCACTCCTCGCTTGATTCCCGCTTGAAAATGAAATAATAATCAAGATGTATCCGTCAAAATCATGAATCGCTGCTGCTAGCAGTTGCAGCCATTAACTGTTGTCGTAACCTATCATCATCGCTGGGCTGAGATAGGCTAGGTAGCTCCTGCGTCTCTGGCTCGACAACATGAAACTGCTCCGGACTTTGAGAAGTCACAGTAGCATCTGAAGCTTGAGAATAATGACTCTCGTCCTGCCCGTTGAGCGTATGGTCCGACATTCCACCAAGTGCCACGATGCCCTCGAACCGGGCTTTCTCCTCTTCACTTGCGAGCTTTGCACGTTCCTCGGCTTCCTTCCGGGCAGCTTGACTTGGTGCACGTGTCTTAAGCTCCCCAGTTACACATTGTAAATAGTAGGGTACCTCAGTGTCCGTTTTTAGAAAAAATAGCTTGAGATTTCTCGCTTTATCCTTGAGCTGCACCTGGTTTCTTTCTTTCAAAATCTCGTTTACCGATCCTTGAGGTCCGTACATTGCCAAAATTTGACTCCAATGAGGACCCTTTACAGCGTCGAGCCCGGCCATTAAGGCATTTTCTTCATCGGTAGTCCAAGGTCTCCGCTGACTAGGCAATCCGGGTTTACGTGCATTTCCAGGATTTGACCTTGCCTGTGCAGCTTGCCGAGCTTTTGCATATAGAACATGAGTTGGTGCAGATTGATTATTAGGAATATTGGCGATAGTGTACCGTGACTGTGGATGATAGGTGCCATTCGATCCGTTTGATTGATTGGACTGTTGTTGGGGTCCTGTCATAACATAAGTATTTGAGATGGGAGAAAAGCGCATCTTCCATACCTCCATTTTGCTGCGATGCCGATTGACTAGGATTTGGCCCATAACCTAAACTTTGAAGCGCTGCTTGTGCTGCCAATTCAGCCTCAGCAGAGATGTCATGTTCGATGGACCTCAACGTAGACATTTCATTATTCGGACTCACTCGTACCGTGGTCGGTCGAGCCGGGGAGGCTGGCGCTGTGAGAGAATGCCGCTTCATAAATGGGCCGATTAATGGCTCATAACTTTCATTCAGGTGTGCAATCAGACTTCGTAGGAAGTCCTCCCAGCTGAACCTTTTTGACAGAGCCTCTATTGTATGGTAAGCTAAAAACTGCATGTTGGGAAGAGAAAGACGAACGGATAGACTCAATGTCATCAGGTTGATTCATGAGGTATTCCCGGCGTGCTTTGACCATTTTGACAAATTCCATCTCCTTGTCTAACAAAGATTGTTCGGGATACCGAGCAGCAAGAGCTTCATCTATACGGTCTGGGAACAGATCCTCGAGTATGTCCTCCTTGGCTCGCTCCTGTTCCTCTTCTTGTACAGCTGAGAGATACATCTGAGTCTTGAAACTGAGGTATAACTCTCCCAGCTCTGGCTTCAGTATAGCCCCATCAGGGGTGAAACTTTCTCTAAAGTTGTCATTGAGTTCATAGAATCCCACATCTTGTCCGCCGAAGAGGCTCGATACGAAAGTTGCGAGATTTGTAGTACGAATGGTAGCTCGGTGTTCGGGTTCTAGGATATTGAGTTCGTCCGCAGATAGAAAGGGGGCTTGTTGAGAGTATATCTTCTTAGTCTGATCAAATAGGGACTTTAAAGTGGTGTAGGCTTGTCCAAGCTCTGACTCGGGTTCTGTAATGATTTTGATTGTTTCCGTGTACGGGCCCTGGGCTAAGGTAGCTAGGATTTGGGTTGACTATAATAGAATCAGTGTGGATTCCATGGACAAACGGAAGAGAGGGATGATTACCAAGCTTTCCAAAATTGGTAAACTCATGACACGCATATAAAGATGGGGATCTGATGTATAGCCACTGTTCTGTCCTCTTGTCCCATTTTGCCCAGAATTATTGCTTGAAGCTATGGGTAGGTCTTGAATATCATGTCTCGGCTCAAATTGTGTTGTAGCATCTGCGATAGCCTTCGCAAGGATGGAATCAAGGTAATCGTTATTTGCTGAAGACTGGGGAGCTGCATCAACTCTTTGTCGCTTCTCGCCATGACACTCAGCTTCGCCAGAACCTCGCCGCTTCAACGAAGGAGACTGCGATGATAAAGGAGGAGCTGGGTCGGTAGTATATGGAGATTCATATTTCACCTGAGGGTCTATTGTACGTTACAGTTAGCATCTCTTCTTCAATGGAGGTGCTCTTGCTACACCAGCTGCGCACTGCCATACAGGGGCTGTACTTACCATTGTTTGAAGAAGCCATAACTGGGCGGCATACTCGATCGACTAAATAGCAGGTTATTACGACTTCTCGAAATAACAGGATTGCTATTAGATGCTATGAAGGATCTTCCGGAGTTCGCTATCGTCGTCGCACGGGCCACCTTTACCCTACCTTATTAGACCTTATCGCTGCCCTACGAATCATTGCCCTATTCACAACACATATCGAATTCTCAAAAATCAATTCAAATTTCATCAAAAGAGCCCAAGACAAACAGAGAAGATGAAATCTAGGTTATGTATTTAGTTCTATTGTTCTTTTCAATTTTGATCCTTTGCTTCATTAGTGATGAGAACTGTCAGGCTAATATCCCATGTCAATTATGCACAGCGTACATTCCCTTTTGACCCATAATCGAGCTGAATATTGCCATATTTAATATAAGCAGGCAGAAGTCTCACACTATGTATCTCTGAGAATCTTAGTGAAGCATACTTGATGGAATAAACGTCTAGTACATTCTGTCGCGACCTGCATATGACCTGGTCGAATTGCAGAATGTTCTCTCCTTTGTCGTAAACGCGAGTTCTGCAATAATATAGTGCTCGCCATGATATCTTTTGCTAGGAAATTGATATGATGCTTCATTCTGAACTTCAGTTTGTCCACCCCTATACCTTTTCAGAAATATGATTCGGCGCAGAGAAGCTTTTTGCAGAGAAGAGGCAATGAAAATTGCCCCAAATGAATAAATGGAGTGAGGACTCCCACCAGTGTGGACCAAGTCTCAACAGGGAGTATATACCCACACAAAGCTCCTCTCCTTGCCAGGTGCACTTGCCCTAGAAATTGACAGCAAGATCCTCGAGACTCGCCCCTACCCCAGACGCCACTTTCCACCTCTTCTCAAAACTGCCTATCGAACTCCAGCTTTAGGCATGGGAATAAGCAGCTGCCCAGGTGAAGCTAAGGGTGATCGAAGTCTTTCTCAATAAGGCCAAAAGCAATTTGCTTCTAAGACTTACGTTCTACTATGGCTCCATACAACCTCACAGTTGCGAGCCATGGCTTTAAAGAACTATCACAAACTAGTCCTTAAGAATTCTCTCACCAGAACTTACGTAGATTAGAAGAAAAACACGATCTTCGTCAACGACAAGTTTGATCATGGTTCCCATGTGTCTTTTGTAGTATCGGCAAATATTGTAATGGTGAGCGAGAAATGCGAGCGCTTAGCCATGACTCCCGACATGTTTACGGCAATGTGCCCATTTTCTAGCTTCTCGAGATTGTGACACTTATCGTTCGTTTTGTTTCGGAATTTATGACTTGTTTTGGGGTTGAGGCACTGTCATTTAAGTGGTACTGACAACTCGATTGGCTTTATCCAAGAGCATTCGAGATGCGCAACCAACTAACAGATTGTAGTTGTCAAGGATATTGCGGAGGCTACTTCAGTTGACGGGGACGACGAAATGGAGGAAGACAGCAAGTATCATAAGGGTGATGCTGAGAGCAGTGAGGAGGACAATGATGCAATCATATCTACGCCAAGCCGCAATCGAGACACACTGTTGAAGGCTTCGCAGTACATTCAGCAACCCAAGTTTATTACTACACCAAGTGGAGGAGCTCAACCTGGTGGAGATACTGAGAAGTCGACCCCCCAGTGAGACCTTCATTGATGAAGAAGAGAAAGTCGGAGGAGGGCAGATCCAGTGAGAAGGCATTGACCAAGAAGATAGTCCGGGGAGGTATTAATTAGAATATGAGCATGGTAATGAGTTTTCTAGCTACCTATATGGTTGCTTGATGCGAGCATTATAGTGTAGTACATAGCATACAATAATGCAATCGTTTACTTGAAACTAGACTATCTACTTGAAATTTTCTATATCTGCTTGCGACTTAGGAGTATGTCAATGTGTTCTTGGCCTAGTCGAGTTTGCCCTGAGATATTCCGGTTGGTGCTCAAGCCAACTTATTGGCTCAATATTCTACCTGGAAGACCGGGAAGTCAGTAATTGCTTCTTCCGGGTGGACTCGGGGTTTGAGAAATTGTCTCATGAGTGAACAGGTAATTGCTTTAGCATTCCTATCTATGTTTCGGGATTAAGCATATTATTTCATTACTCATGAAACAATCTGTAATAGGAAATGCTACTGCCCAATGTTCCTTACAGGGGTAATGAGGGTAAAGCTGAGTCATTGAATAGCTCTGTGGTAGTTCGAGAACAGAAGAGACAATTGAAGGGCAAGGCGGAAGCTGAGAATGGCAGCAAAATGCAAGAGGATACGGTCAAGGCAAAGCGCATGGACTGACGACGGAAGGTGGCAGTACCTGTATGGATCCTTTGACCGGATGGTTGCAAGCAGTGCAGAAAATGGTAAAGGAATTGTACAGGTATCGTGAGCATCCAACGACCAGTGGCTGCTACTTGATTGTTCAGACATGAGGCTTATTCAGGGGACCTATGCGAAGCCTTCCAGGTGTTTTCTGGAATATGGCATCGATTGGAGGTATGGGCCACGGGGGATTCGCCCATTAGCATCCTTCCAGCTTTGTTGAATGCCATCCGTCCTTTTCTTTAGCCAGTCACGTGTTAACACCAGATTCTCCCAACAAAGAATTGGCAAGTTCAGACGAGCATGCATTTTAAGCTTCTCGCTGCTTTTTTTCTTGCTTCAAGCAAGAGCGGTCCCTCCAAGAGAAGGGGCTCTGGCCTCCTAAGATCATGACTCGTAAGACACATCATTATTTCCGTTAACCCTTTTCCTTCGTGCACTTCCACAAGACAGCTTCAACTTTAGCTCAACTTCCCCACAATCTCGGATACTCCGTTGATCCGTAGCCAGACCGGCCTTGCCATATCGAGGCTGCGGGGAGTTCATCCTTCCCTCCAGATTCGAGGGGCAAAAAGTTTATTTTCATGATCAGTTCATGTCTGCATGGGGGAACTGGGGCTATTTTCGCTTGTAAAAGGGATGGAGCAACGGAAGGGTTGCGCGGCGCGGTCAAATAAAAGGCTGTAGGGATTACGAGCATGGAGATCGCGGAATCCGACCGGCATACTTGTACGAGCAGGTAGAGTGGCACATTCCACTCTCCTGCGAACGCGGGCGAGGTGAGCGAGGCGAAGACCAGATTACCGATTCCTCGTTCCGGAACAGCCAAGAAGCAACAAGAGGAGACAACTACCCATGATGTCCGAAAAGCCGCTTTCATAATAGCTCAGTGAAGTAGTGGTGGTAGTAGTAGGTAGTAGCAGTAGTAGTAGTAGTAGTAGTAGTAGTAGTAGTAGAAGGTTTCTTAACGCCGACCCTCATAGGTAGACGTAGAGAGACGTAAGGTACTACCTAGGTAGTATACTACCTTAATAGGTAGTACCCCGCTTCGCTAGGCACTCGCCCGAGGCAGAGCTATGACAGCAACACCCCTCAGGTAACTCTTCTTACCTTGGGTTGCCCAAATGTCAACCAGAGTCAATGCTTCGTCCCCTAGATTCAATATGGGTGAGATGTCACCATTCGGTGCTGAGAAAGTCTGCGAAGGGGACAACACTGAAAGGATTCTGTTCGCGGCACATTTTCGTCGGATCAAGTGGCGTTCTTCTGGATTCATTACACAAAAAATCTTGCCCCTCCATGGCTGCTCCATGAGCATCCGCCAGGCCAAAATTTGCCCCGCAAAAGGGAACATGGACCAAACCTTTGAAGCACAACTGGCCCCCTCCACTCTGCCGGACAAGGAATAAAGGCGTTTACGGCCGATCTTGGTATCATTGCCGTTCCCTTGGATTGAAGCTCAAACCGGTGGAGATCTGGGGTCTTGGCCATTCATATGACCAATCTTGTATCACTCCCTGCAAGAATTGCATCCACCAGCGCAACCCTTTCTTGTCTGGAACAGCTTGTGTGTGGTGCTACTAGAAAATAGTATCTCACCCATCTGCACTGATTGGCTGGTTGAGGATCTCTATTCCTCAACACGGAGAACTGATGCGTCCCATTGTGCTTCCGGCAAGGATCTATCTAATCTTAAGCCGAACTCGAGTCGTGCCTCCTCAAAAAAGTTGAAAAGTACTTGTAGTCGACATACCCCGCCCTGACTGTTTCTCTTTCTACATACCATCGCATCTGCGAAACCAAAACAAATAAAACTTCAAAGACCCATTACAATACCCATAAATTTACTTTCAAAATGACTTCAGTCGAACTCTCCACGCCATTGACTGGCAAATACACCCAACCAACTGGATTGTGAGTACCCCCACTTGCTGTTGACAGCAGCCCCCTCGTCCCACAGAGTCAGCACTAATATGATCGACGCTTCAGGTTCATCAACAACGAGTTCGTTAAGAGTGTTGACGGCAGAACGTTCGAAGTTATCAACCCCTCCACCGAAGAGGTCATTACCTCCGTACATGAAGCCTCCGAGAAGGATGTCGATATCGCGGTAGCAGCTGCACGCAAAGCATTCGAGGGATCGTGGAGAAAAGAGACACCAGAGAACCGAGGCAAGCTCTTGGTAAACCTCGCCAACCTGGTTGAGAAGAACCTGGACCTTCTGGCCGCGGTTGAGTCGCTTGACAATGGCAAGTCCATTTCAATGGCCAAGGGTGATATTGGAGCAGTAGCTGGCTGCTTGAGATATTATGGAGGATGGGCCGACAAGATTGAGGGCAAGGTTATGGACACAAACGCGGATACTTTCTCTTACACAAGACAAGAACCCGTAAGTTATTTCCGCAAGGTCAGAAATTCCTAGTTCTGACAATAATAGATTGGTGTTTGCGGACAAATTATCCCATGGAACTTCCCCATGCTCATGTGGGCCTGGAAGATCGGTCCGGCTGTTGCAACCGGAAACTGCGTTGTTATTAAGACTGCTGAGCAGACACCCCTATCCGCTCTTGTTGCTGCCACTTTAGTTAAGGAAGCTGGCTTCCCACCAGGAGTTATCAACATCATTTCCGGTTTCGGCAAGATTGCTGGTGCCGCAATCTCATCTCACATGGATGTTGACAAAGTTGCTTTCACTGGTTCCACCGTGGTTGGCCGTCAAATCATGAAAGCTGCTGCTGGATCCAACTTGAAGAAGGTCACTCTCGAGCTTGGAGGTAAATCACCAAACATCGTTTTCAACGATGCCGACATTGAGAATGCCATCTCCTGGGTTAACTTCGGTATCTTCTACAACCACGGCCAATGTTGCTGTGCTGGTTCTCGTGTCTACGTCCAATCTGGTATCTACGACAAGTTTGTTGAGCGATTCAAGGCTCGTGCTCTAGCCAACAAAGTTGGTGACCCATTTGCCCATGATACATTCCAAGGCCCACAAGTTTCTCAGCTTCAATATGACCGTATTATGGGTTATATCTCAGAGGGCAAGAAGGAGGGTGCCACTGTCGTTACTGGAGGTGAGCGTCACGGTGATAAGGGATACTTCATCCAGCCCACCATTTTCTCCAATGTTACAGAAGACATGAAGATCATGCAAGAGGAAATTTTTGGCCCCGTCTGCTCTATTGCTAAGTTCGAGACTGAGGAGGAAATTCTCAAGACCGCCAACAATACTACATACGGTCTTGCCTCCGCCGTTCACACCAACAACCTCAACACCGCCATCCGCGTCGCCAACGGCCTTCGTGCCGGTACCGTCTGGGTCAACCAGTACAACATGCTTCACCATCAGATCCCATTCGGTGGATACAAGGAGTCTGGTATTGGACGAGAACTTGGTGAGGCTGCGTTGGCCAATTACACTCAAACCAAGAGTGTTAGCATTCGTCTGGCTGATGCTATCTTCGGTTAAATTGGGATGGGAATGAAAATGTATTCAAGGATTAACGCCATTGTGTATAAGACTTAGCTCGGCGTTGCTATTAATGAATCAAATTACTCACAGTGTATTTCTCCGTGGTTTTATCTTATTTTCAGTGTCTAAAATCCCGATTTGGCAATTTTCTTAGCCTCTCGCCAAAACCCCTTCGTCACCTATTTGCGTATATATCAAAATAAGCTAAAGCTGATTAAATCAGAGGCAGTATGGCGTAGTGGTAATACACTCTGCTGTGCGGACATGTAAATTTCTAAATATCATTTGAGCAGCCAACTCTAGGATACCATAAGATGGTGAAGTCAGTTTCTGGTTTGCCCGCTTTAAAAATCCTGTTCCGTCAGGATTTTCTAAGAGATGTCATATTACTTCTGGCATCTTGGAGTTTTGCTGTTTATTTTATTTTTGGGGTGTACTGTCCGGACGGGTAATTATTGAGGTGAATATGGGAAATTTTCCGGTTTTTAAGAATTCTTATTAGATTAATTAACTTTCGATTTTTCGCCTCAATTTCTACCACCAGCACCACAATCGTTTAGTAATACTGGATCATATGCAGGACCACCCAGTTTGGTTCGATCTTGCTTGGGCACTTTCACAGATCTCGTAGCTTTGGGGTTCATTAGCTGATATTTGCACGCTACTCGTGTTCAGCTTCCCCTCCCCCAGCTTCCATGCAAATATGATGAACGCTTGTTCCATCCTTCACCTACCATGTCCGGATTCACGACAATAAACAGTGTAACCCAGTAGGACTGTCAATATTTAGATGCAGTAATTGTGAGATATATCAATTACTTTTTCTGCCGCACTTGTAGGACTCTAGGATGAATGGGTTGGGTTAGAAGCTGCGATTTTAGGGGGGATATGACAAGAACACTTCAATGATTGGCAAGCTAGAAATTCCTAAGAGTCGAGACAGTCTGAGCTATGCTCTCACGCCCGCATGAGCAAAGAAGTTGTTCGAAAAAGCGTGCAGAATCATGTATACGGAAAAGGAGAAAATATATAAGACCTAACTTTCCGTTTTGCTGGAAAACCAGCAGCGCGAATACCTTACTCGTAGGTTTTCTCTCGTCTCCTCTACTCTCATGCAGAACAACTTAGCTTTAACTCCAAGATCACTATCAGCACCGACACTCTTACTCGCATCATCAACACTCCCTACAAGAATTCATTTCCGACCTCAAACTCGACCGCTCCTCCATCTTCCACTCCTCCCCATCACTTTCCTCACAGCCCTCACCTCCGTCATCCCCTCCGCCCTTCCCGCTACCCTTCCCGCTCCTAGTCTTGCAGGGATCAGCACCGAAGCCCGTCAGTGCCAGTGTTCAAAGATTCCCTGCTGTGTAGGAGTGTTTGGTGATTGTCACGCTTGTAGTGGGTATGGTTATGTGTGAATAAGTGAGAACCTTGAGGAGGGTTGTGTGAGGGTGGGGCGGACAGAGGAAGGGGTGGATACTGAGAGGGGATGAGATGGGAAGGAGAGAGATATGGATAGAAGAGCTTGATAGATGTCTGAATATGAGTGACAGTCAGTAGTCAGAGGCTGTGGGTTTGAGTTTTATACTGCAGCTGAAGGAAAGAAATCGATGGTTTGGGGTTTTTGATGGGGGACTAGGGACTTGACTTAGGTCCTTGGGCTCTTTTCACTCTATATCTCAGATGCTCAACTATAGTCATTCACGTTCTTGTTGCGCTTGGAGGAAGTGATTCTGTTTTTGACACATGAACCTGATTGGTTGATATATCTTACGTAGTTTGCTGGCTCGGCAAAAAGCCATCAACCTTAAGAGCTACCCTAGAGCTTGTCACAACTTTTGTCTCTAGACCGCGATCGACTTAACTTTCTCGCTCGAAATTCAGTTTAGGATAAATAAATATATTCTGACTCTCTCCCAACGCGTCTTTTTCTTTTTCATCTGCATTTTCAGCATTTCTCGTCAGAACCACACGAGGCTCCCAACTCTCATGCGGGGTCAATGATATCACATCTCACCATCCCTGTCGCACCTCACTGGCGCAATCGATAGTCGATAAGAGCAACTGATAGCGGAATAAAGTGGCTGGAAGACCAGCCAAGATTCTGGGCCTTGTGCTTCCACACCACACCAACTTTCACCGCTGCAGCCGGAAAAATGCAACCATCCAATTGCTGTGAGGTATCGTGTGATTGAGTGCAGTGAACCATAGCTGAAGAGGATAGGCTCTTTCCATGAGGCGTGGAGAGCTATAGCTTCGATGTAGGGATGAAGCTCCTGCCCGTCGAGCGGGAAGGAGATCCTCGGAGCATCTTATAGCCTTCTCTTCTCTTCCCTTTCTTCTTGATTCTTTCCTTTCTCGGTATTGTTCTACAGCTTCATTACTCTGAAAATCTGTCGCATCAAGTGGCTGCTGACGACCAGCTCCTTCGTATCTGTATCACCAGCACCATGGCCCCCACCACTCTTCTCACCCTCATCGCACTCTGGGCTTCGGTGGCTGCCTCCGCCAGCAATCAAATAACGTGGGGCACCGTCGTATTTACTTATCACGGAGAGAAAATCCCATATCTTGCTGCAGACGGGTCTAATATCACTCCGTACGGTGCAAACCAGCTCATCGCAGCTGGTCAGGCCATCAGAGATCGCTATGTCTCTCCTCCTGTAAACGCTTCGAGATCAGCGCCTATTAATGGGCTGAATCCGGATGCGATTGATAACAGTCAGATTTCTATTCTCAGTACCGATGATGAATTTATCAGTACGAGTGCCATGGCATTCATGCAGGCGGTTTATCCACCGCGAAGTGCTTGGATTATTGATTCTGAGTCTATCTTGAGTAACAAATCGCTGGAGCAGTTTCCTTTAAATGGGTACCAATATCCTAATATTGAGACTGTTGGTTCTCTTGATTTCAACTACATCTGGTAAGAATTCCTTTCCTATATTCCTTATCCGTGATGGGAATTCGATATGACGAGAAAGGCCGAAGAGCATTTGCTGATCGTCATTTAGGATCGCTGGCAATGAGGACTGTACAACTTACAGCATAGCACAAGTGGAGGACTTATCCTCACCCGATTATAATGATCTAATTCTCAACACATCCACCTACTATCAGTCTCTGGCCCCTACTATCTTCGCAGACCTAAATCCCGACATCGTGAACTATGGGAATGCCTACGACCTCTACGAATACGCTCTCTACCAATACAACCACAACATCACAATCTTCGAAAGCATTTCAACCAACGATATGGCCAACCTCCGCAGCATGGCCTCACAACAACAATTCGAAATGAACACCCCCAACAGCTCAGGCAACATCGCCTCCATCGCGGGCCAAACTTTCGCCTCCGTAGTCCTTCAACAATTCGACCACATAATCGCTTCATCCGGCGTCTCCGACAAAATGACACTTCTGTTTGGGTCCTTTGAGCCTTTCCTTGCGTTCTTCGCACTTTCAAACCTATCCGTTGGACCTGCTGCCCAACGCTTCACTTCTCTGCCTGAACACGGCTCTATCATGGCTTTCGAACTATACTCTTACCCCGCCAGCGCAGGCGATAACTTCAACACTTCCACACCCTTTCCATCAACTGAAGACCTCTGGGTGCGTTTCCTGTTCCAAAACGGAAGTTCAGACAACAGTTTAACCGAGTACCCCCTTTTCGGCCGCGGCAACTCAGAGGTCGACATGACATGGTCTGATTTCATGACCGGTATGGGAGGTTTCTCGTTAAACGAAGTAGCGGACTGGTGTTCTGTATGCGAGAGCGTAAATTTATTCTGCGAAGCCATTGCTTCGGACCTCACGAATTCCACGGGTTCTAGTACTAATAATGGGGATGGGAAGAAGGGTCTCAGTCCTGTGATTGGAGGTGTTATTGGTGCTACCGTTACGATTGCTTTGTTTGTTATTTGCGCTATTGTTATGGTGCTTTTTGGGTTTAGACTCGACTACCATGAGAAGAGAGCGAAAGGCGTCAACGCCTCCGATGTTGGGGGAATTGCTGTTCTTAAACGCAATGGCAGTGGTGGAGGTGGGTTTAAGGGCGCAGAGAAGTTAGCAAGTGACACAGACCTTACGTTGAAAGGAGGAGCTGGAGCTTCAGTTATTAGGCATGAGAGGGTAGGCAGTTGGGAGCTGAATGAGAGTCCCGTCAGCCCTACCAGCACTGTGGGGAAGCACTCGAGTTTGGATAAGGAGATTGAGAGTGGGAGGGTGGTGAGTAAGGCGGATTATGGACGGAATAGTGAGGATGGTTTGGAGCATGTTAATCCTTTTGGGGATCCAGTTAAGGCTGTTGATCAGGTTTAGTAACCGTTTTGCCTTTGATTTCGACGCGATTGCATTTGGTTTTGGTGATCCAATAATAGATGGATTGGGTGGGATTTTTAATGGTTGGATGATTTGCACGATATATGATGATACCCTTCGTTGTCTCTCTCTCTACGAACTTAGTTACGAAGCAGATGATTCTGAATTAGATAGAAGGCGTCAAGGTTGGAAGTCTGGAGTTTATCGTATTTGAGCTTTACTTTTTCAAATACGAATCTTGAAATATAAAGAATTCACAACATTGCTGATATGGTTGCCAGCAATCCGTGCAAATTTCTACTGTTCATAGATATCACCTTTTCTCAAAGCTCAGAAATGGCCATATGATTTTCGAGAACGTGACTCGACGCTTCATACACCCTCTAATTCATTCCCGCAAGTCCACCCTTCCCCAGCTCATCAAACCATTGCACTCCACAACCCTACACTACAGATGTTGAGAAATGACAGCCTTGCCTTCTCCTGAAATCCCTAGCCCAGCCTCGCCATAATCCCCGACCTCCGACGTCCCAAAAGGACACACTGCGATCCAAGCACATCTCTAACCTCGGCATCAGCGGCCAATTCAAGGATATTAATCTGTTGGGCAACTCCAGCTTCGAGAATCTTACATCCCCACTTTTTACACGATGTTAAACGAGCTCTAACGTCCGTATGCTTCCCATTTCGGGTATAGATGCAAGGTCTGATTTAGGGCGCTTTTGGCAACGGGGAATCCGTATGGTGATTTGACAGCCATTTGAAGGTAGGAGAGATATGAGATGGGCGACAAGGGTCTCTCAACAGTTTGAGGCTGAGGTGCAAAGTTTGCCCGTCGGCCGCGAGTTAACGTTGTACCTGCCTACCTATTGTGGATATGCAAAGTATTGTATATGTATCTGGGGATAGCTTTGGGTTTTCTTTTCTAAACTGAGGTGTACGGCAGAAGTATTGGTTCCAAACTTGGGGGATTCGTTTTCGAGATCTTGACCCGACGTTGAATTTTCTTCCTATTTAACTACATCCTGATTTATTACCCCCATCATCCTCACAATGCCATCGGCAACCACCCCTCTCGTTCCCTCCGCCCCCTCCGCCACACTCACTAAGCCTCTATCGAGCTTCACCCGCCTCTCCCCTATCATCGCCCTCTTCACCCCTACTACTACCATCCCCTCCCCACCCAACCACCCAACCACCATCCTCCTCTGCACCTGGATGAACGCCCACCCAAAACACATCTCCTACTACACCACCCGCTACAGCACCCTCTTCCCCACCGCCCGCATCCTCCTCATCACAATCACAACCCAGCAGTTTCTCTTCCAAACCGAGACCCGGCGACGCTCAGACATGTCCGCCGCCGTGTCCGCCCTCCTCTCCCATCCCCAACCCAACGACCGCCTCCTAGTGCACTCCCTCAGCAACGGGGGCGGGAGGCGAGTCTACAACATCGCTGGCCTGTATCGCCAACTCACGGGAAAGCCTCTGCCGATAAAAGCATGGATCATCGACTCTGCCCCAGGGATCCCCCAATTCCGGCGCGACATCCACGCGCTCAGCATCCCCGCCAAGAAATTCCCCTGGTTCCTCTGGATACCGTATATGGCCGCCGTCGTCGCCACCACAGCCGTAGTCTACGTCGTTGTGAACTGGATGCCGAAGTGGGTGTGGAGGGAATTGGTGTGGGGACCGGTGGAGGGGATGAATGATAAGAGCTTGATTGAGGGGAGTGGGGTCAGGGGGTATGTGTATAGTAAGGAGGATGCGGCGATTGATTGGCGGAATGTGGAGTTCTGGGCTGGGGTTGCGGAGGGGAA
>Ga0182030_10003054_pt1 | contig 35705 bp, 32 predicted proteins | sample 812S3MmetaG_FD_121299 | JGI IMG/M metagenome (GOLD analysis project Ga0182030, IMG submission 121299) | Permafrost microbial communities from Stordalen Mire, Sweden - 812S3M metaG (Illumina Assembly) | ecosystem: Environmental > Terrestrial > Soil > Wetlands > Permafrost | place: Sweden...
GTATAGAACATTAAGAACGCTGTAGCAACCCCATGTGTTTGGTGCTTCGCGTAAGATTTGGATTTCTTCCTCATTGTTCGCCTGGCGCGCAACGCGGTTTCGGTAGGAGCAGAAGGAATTAAATTGATATATGAATTCATCAATAACGTCCCAAGCCCAGTAATACTAGAACGAGTCAGTTTGGTACAGGGGTTAAATTGGTTTAACATACGGAGGGTGGTTCGAGGTCGACCGGTCCGTCTGAATTCAAAATGAAATGAAACAAGCTGCAGTAATTATCGTAACTTGCAAATTTGGTCTCAAGAGGAGCGGAGAAATCCAGTGGTTGCGCAGCGGCAGCGAGTCTTGACTGAATGTCGTCGGTTTGTTGGGCCATGCTCATTGAAGTGACCTGTTCTAATTCCTCCATTCCCTCATACTGAACTTGTTCTTTGTAATCTGCCACGAGGGCCTCTTCTTCAACATCTGAATCATCGTCCATCGCTCTTGGCGGAGCACTACCGTTCTGAAAGGCGCTCATATTGTTCGTACAATTTCGAAAGTCGTTATCGCGGTCCTTCGAAGAAGAGGTGGTGGGGTCAGAAAAGGCTCGGAAAATTGCCCGCGTCGGTTATTAGCCCTAAGTTGAAGACGCAAAATCAAGAGATTCCGTCTTCCAAACGCTACAAGAACAACTAAACGAAAAGGGGGCAATACAGAGGGTGGCGATAGGGATTTTCAAAGGTACTCTCGTAAATGGAGCAAAGACCTGACATTTTGATGATCACGTGACGTATGAATATATTCAAAAAATGATGCTGGAGGCAACGCAAAAGCATCTGATTCACGTCATAAGGTATCTTGCTGATTGGTAGACCATCTATGTTAGGGGCCCAGATCTTAGATAATAGAAAGTACAGAATCGCAGCTCATCTCCTGCGATAATAAATCCACGACCCAATCTTCCATACCCACAGAACGAGCTTATCCACTTTTCGTCGACCTATTCCCAAATACCTCATCCGAGCCTGAGTATGATTGCCGCATGGGGCTATCCCTAGTGGACTCAAACTTCTTCATTCTCTCATTGCTGGTCTGCTTCTCGGCATCCGCCCCAAACAGAGCCGCGTCTGTCTCGCCCTCCCTATTGTCTCTGTTCTTCATAAAGCCAAAGATGATGACGGCCATCCATAAGCACCACATCACCCCAGCAACGACACCATAGGCGATCTCGCCTCCTCGGGTATTATCTGCTAATTGCAAGCCGAAACCTCCGTTGATGATGCCGAGAGTGATAATGGCCCGGCCCCACCACACATGAGGGTAGGTTGCGACATTTGGACGGCCCTTCTGCTTGTATAGCAGATGATGAGTGAGGCCAGTTACAGGTTGAAGAAGCAACGATCCCACGACAACAAGCCCAATTATAGCATGATAAGTTCCAAGTTGATGAGTTGTAACCGCAATCCAAACTCCCAATCCCATAGCTGCGAGTACTATCACATATGTGAATATCATCCATCCGGCGTGGACAAAAACGACATTTTTGAAACTGAGAGCTCGGATACCAATCGCGCCTAATGGAAACAAGATGATGAACGCGATAGGTGCTAAAATAGCATGAGCTATGAGAATGGGAACAAAGTTGGACGGGATTTGTCCAGTTTCCTCATCACTAGAAGCACTGCTTGTGGAGGTCGAAGGTGCGACCGTAGTGTTGGAGAACGGATTGGCGCTATCACCGCCAGCAGCAATCTGCAGATCGAATGTCGTTGTGCCATACTTGCTATGCAAAGCAAGCGGAGCGTCAGTGCTGTCAGATGATATTGAAGGTCCACTCTTATAGGCCCATATCCACTCTGAGCTGCTATCCGTCAAGCTCATAGATCCTCCTGCCCAACTATTACAGTTTGAACCTATATAATATCAGTCATAATGTGTTTCAATATCTGCAAATGAACGTACATTTCACATTTGCGATCATCCTCCCATTAGATGTTCCGGATCCATCAAGCAAAGTGACATTCGCAATAGATGGGGCAACTGGCTCCATATTTCCCACTCCCATACGAGGTGATAATGTGAGATTCGATCCAGCAGCGTTGCTGTATACCATAAAAATATTTGCATTCGTCATCTCAGAACCTTGGCCCAGCCCAATCCTGATCATCGAATTATTATTCGTTTATGTTGATGTTTCAGGAGTAGAGAAGCCGGCTGGCTCTCAATACATGCCTTAAGAGCTCGACTGCCAGAATATTATGAAATTAAAGGGAGAAAAGACCTACCAAGACATGTTGATTGGGCCACTTATTTGGAAGTAGATATCGCCGCTTCCCTTAGAAGCTGTCGAATCTGGCACATTAATGGCGTAACAAACGCCATCTTTAGAAGTACAATATGAGGACTTTTGAGCGTAAGAAGAAGAGACTATAGAATCTTAGCCACCGATGAGAAGAACAGAGTGTGAAATATAACATACCGAGAGCTAGTGCCCACAGAAAACCGAAGCTTAGCATATTGTAAGGTTATACGTTATTTGTATACAAGATAGGAGGAAGACTTTTTGACTCACAGAGGAGAGAGATATCTAGTTGATATACTGGTTGCCTCGGTAAGGAGTCTACTGCTGGCAACCTGGTGAGAGCCAAATATGTCACCATATGAAAAGAGTTCCTAGTATTCCGTGCGACCATTTACTGTGGGGAATAGTGTGGTGCTATGGAAACTCATGCGACGAAGGGGCGAAAATAAGCTGTATAGACCGGTCTTGGTCTAAAATAGATTGCTTTCTAGACCAAGACTTCTCAATCTAACGCAAGGGTTTTGATAAATCGCTGCAAAGACACCGGTTTTGGAAGGCAAAACGACGCGTACTTGCGTAACTCGCCATGCTAAACATTCGACTTCGAAAGCCAAGCATGCCGATGAAGATATCTCGGACGCGATTTTTCTGTTGCCAAATACCTCCGCCCTTTCCAGTCTCGGCGAGTCGCGTAGCACGCAGATCGGCCACCTTCTCCAGTTCAAGTAACATCCCGCTTTCTACTAATATAGGCTGGTTTCATATGATCTATTACTGCAACGAATCGCAAATCAGAAATAACAATTAAAGTGACATAGTACAAGCGGGAAGTCTCAGAGCTAGGAGTTTGACATGAAGTTGGAATTAAGTAAGGGCTGGAAAATATGTAGAACTCGTTAGTGTCCAAGGGGCACCAGACGTCAAGACTCTGAAGGAGCTTATGGTTTTGTTGCAGTGACATCCTACCAACGGGACAATACAGGGCGAGAATACAGCTGGATGATTACGGCCAACCATCTTCGCTGAGATGTCAGCGAAACTGTTGGGCTGGTGGCTGTCATCGCCAAAAGAAACGTAGACGACCCATAATTGGAAGGCACAATTGTTCTTCATGAACATGACAGCACAGTTAGTGTACGCAGTCCTTGACATCGAATGGGCCTGAGTCCCGACATTCAGTGGTGATCAAATTACATTATTTTGTTTGCAAGTTGGCTAGAATTAAGAGATAGCACAAGCAGGTCCGTATGTCCCCTAGACCGGTTCCAAGGCGCTCGGGATGATCCTCACCAACCTAAAGCACTTGGCCTCAATGCGTGATGCCGGTTTGCATCCTTATTTTGTTCCACTCCAGTGTTTGTCAAACCGAATAGCATTTTCGTTTTATGGGACGTCGCAGGAGTTGCGATGAATAAAAAATTCGAGGGAGACAGCACAGCCTGCACGCCTCCTGATCACCATAATTTTCCTCGTGGGAGACCATCTGCAGAACAACCATAATTGCAGATCATTAACACACCATCGCGAAGCTTATCAAATTCGAGCCTGCTTATCGAAAGAGCAGCTCGGGAGATGCGAAACCGTATACTACGTGGCCGATCCACGCCTGATCAATGCGAAAAAGGCCCAACTAAGGACGAGTTGGGGTGGAATTTCCCACAAGAAGTACACCTCCAAGTTACTGTTTACCAGCAGACAAGTGGCTGTATATGGCTCTCAGTCGATATTTAAGAGACTCTCAAACATAATAAGATTGCTCCAAGGGGGTGCGGAGATGGAATCGTCAGATCTTCTCACTTGGGAGATCGACAGTGCGGGTTATCTTGATCTAAGATAACGACTGAAGAAAAGGGCAGATGAGCACAAGCGGCATCAAGCCATGCCTACTTTGAACTGGGTTGTGAAGTCTGGATGCAGAAGTCTCGAAATGGGTTAAAGTGCTCGACCCCACAGATCCGGAGAGTGTTAGTCTCGAGGCAGAAAGGGGGGAAGGTCTACTAGTAGGGTACTACTAGTAGAGTACATGGTCTACTAGTAGGGTACTAGTAGATTACAAGTAGGGGTACTGGTAGGGTCCTTCTCAAAAAAAAAAAAAAAATTGTAAAGCGTCCGAAATGACCTAGCCTGTGCACTCCTCTCTCTCTCTCTCTCTATTGTAAAATTTATCTTTATATTTAAAGTTAATAGTGAGTATTAAATATTAGGATTTAAATAATAAAAATAATTTCAAAAATAATTAGTTAATATTGTATCCCAAAATAATTAACATTGTACCTAGCTTTTTGGAAGGTAAAGGTAGAATAATAAACTCTAACTTTAATCCACTTTCGCCAAATTTAGAGCTTACCTTACCCTAGGTTCTGTTCCATCCATCACTTGGTCTATTATCACAAGACAGACAAACACCATTTGCTGCTACTTAGCTGTACCAGCGTCTTCAACGGTCACTATGGCTACTGAAACGGTGACCATTGAGAAAGCTTATTTTGAGGCTTTGCTGCGACGGTGAGTCCGTCTTGTTTGCTCATCGAAACTTCCCACGAGACTCGACTTTCAAGCGCGTGCCCCATTTTATATTTCACAGCTAACCCATTGCCCCACACAGAGCCCAATTCGTACGTCCCGACCTCAAAGCTGCAGAGCAATACTCGTTCACGGTCAAAGAGCTGAATTTTTTGTAGCATATCTCTGGCGGGGATTTTACAACTTCCGTCACCATCCCCAAGGAGGAACACGACAGCCTACTGACTACAGTACGCCAATACGGTATGATTGATCCTTGCCATACCCTTTCTTATGCTAGATCGAGATCGATCGAGCTTTTCGGAATCTGACTGCCACAGCAAATCTTCGCCGAAACCTCTTCCAAGGAGGGATTGCAGAAGAAACTCTCACTGTAGGCTCCTTCAAGCGGTACATGTTCTGATTCTAACAGAGAATTTCTATATCAGATTCTGATCAGAGACGAGTCTGCTGCAACCGAAAATGGAACTTCGACTACTTATTCAACGATCGAGGGGACGAATAAAAACAGTACTGCTTTCTTAACTCAACAACCATCGGCTCAGGCTATTGTGGGTCAAGACTACACTTATGGACGTAATGCAAATTATACTCCACGAAATGGCGAGCTTCGTCCTCGAGATACCAATACTTTCCAACCTCAATCACCCATCAACGATGATTATGCATTCGTACCTGATGGGCCAGCTGACGGCTTCTATGATGGAGGAAGTGGAAACAACGACTCCCAAACGAAGCTCAACCGGCAACAATATGATAAATTTGCCAAGAGGACTGTATTACTCGCCAACCTTCCAGATGGGACATCACACATAGATGTTGTAAATGCTGTAAGGGGAGGAATGCTGCTAGACATATATCTACGCTCGCATGATCGAACTGCTAGTATTTCATTTCTTGAAGAAGCTCATGCTCAGGAGTTCTTTCGTCACGTCAGGCGTCATGATCTGTACATTCGTGGCAAGAGGGTAAGATACTTTAAAGTCCTTCATCTATCCTTAAATTGCTAAAATTTCGTTAGGTGGGAATTAATTGGAATAATCGGCAATTTATTTTGCAAGGCCATGTTGCAAACAAGATAGCCCTTGGGGCCACAAGAAATCTGGTAATTCGTAATCGCAGTCCAAGGCACACCGAGGAAACTATCCGGGATGATTTGGAGCACATTCATAATCTAGTCGTGATCAAGGTTGATCTCAAAGGCCGAGACGCCTACATCTCTACAAATTCCGTTCACAATGCAATGTTTGCCCGCACCTGCATGATGAGTCGCTCGTAAGTAACAACGGACCTTTTTGCAATGAATTGCGTCTCTGAAATCAAAGCAGGACCTACAAAGGATTGAAAATTGACTGGGATGATGATGAATGCGCGGCGCCTTTGGTGAAGCCTCAACAATATCGCAAGGAGGACGGACCCAAAAAGAAAGATGATTCTCCTCTCATGAACCGCTTCCATCTTCTGAACATGGATGAGTCTGAAGAAGAAGACCACGACACTAGTGGTATTACATTTCCCAGTACGGCATTCCCCAGTACCATTGGACTTGTCGCTTGAGCATGTCTTGGCTACTATTGCTGTTTGTGGAGCTATCAATTCTTCGGTCCGTCGTGATAACCCAGATGCTGTCGCAGCCTACCTTACTTTGTCGTTTTTAATGTTTTCTATTGCTTCCTCTTTGTCTGGCGTTGGAAGGCGTTTCTATTGTCCTACACCATAGGATTGTGGTCGTATTGGGACCACACCTTAGTCTTGCTACTTTCGAATACCCCAAAATAGCGTTGATTTCTGGCTGCAATGGGTTCACGGCAGGCTAGGGTCAAGGTTTTCCTAGTCAATGTCTCCCATGTAGAAATTTCGGGTTCTTGTTAATGGATGTAGAGGGACGTGGATGGGAGGAAGAGTGAACAGAATGGCATCTTGATTGACTTGAGAAAGGGTTGTTTCCTATAAAACCCCGATTGTCCTTGTATAAATACAAAAAACAATGGCCTGAGTGAAAGAATTTTCGAAGCTGCAATATACTTTCGTCACGTGGTGATTAGACCAGATAAGTGGCGGGGACAAACGTTGTTTCATATCCCTTGTTACGTACCTGTCAACTTCATCCCTAGATTCAACTTCAGAACGCCTCATATGCATAAACTACTTATTTTTCCACTTTTCAAGCCTGTGTGATGCGGACCTCGAGTAAATCCCCTGCGAATTTCAATGCTCCCTTCTGATAAATGCGATGACGACTGCGTACCAGCTTGGGGTATTAACAAGAGCCGGTCATTGACCTCGGAATCCTTTTCGGCACTCGTCTTCTCATCCATTCCATTCATCAGCACTTTCGTCCTCGTCGGCCTCGTTGTCTCCCACAAGCTCTTCCCCCTTGTATCTGGTCACCAACAATCTAAAGATGACGATCACTACCTTCCTACCGGTGCCCCTCCAAGTCTACGACAATCGCATGCAGAACATGGTGGAAAGACTGGCAGACGACGCGTTGTCCGCTTCTCTTTCTCTGCCACGATAGCGCTTGCAGCTGTGCTTGCGGAACTGATTCTCTGCGAGATTTCGAACACCTTGAATCCTGTTGCGCGGGCGACGGCTCTCAAGATTGCGGTTCCAACCCTCCTTTTCTTCTTGATCGTTCTCATACCATTCCTCGAGCTGCAGTCGATTGTTTCCGGATCTGGTTGGACATTCAAAAGAACATCGAAGGGGAGAATACCGAAGACGCCATGGTTGCTACAAACTGCGGGGTTCTCGATATGGCTCATGGGATTCTGGTGGCTGGGAAAGGGAATACCAGGCACATATATACATTCAATGGCATCGGAACCTGGCAAGGGCCTAAGTGAAGCATGCCTTGAACGCGTGGGAATAGTCGGGATCTCTTTGATGGCTCTACTTTCTGGCTTTGCTGCCGTCTCCGCCCCTTGGCAGACTTTTGGAGTAAAGAACAGGCTAGTAACAGAAATGGATATAGCACGAAAACAAGCCGGCCTCGACGCTACAAATGATATGCTTGGCGCTAAGCGAAATCGTCTGCGTGTTTTGCAGCGCAAGATACACCAATCGCCAACTGAAGGCTTCATGACAAAAGTTATTGGCACTATCCGGGGGAATGCTGATGTCCAGGAACTCAAAGCCTTGGAATTGGAGATTTCAGGCCTGTCTTCTATGGAGCAAAGTTTGTCGGCTTCTCTGGCGCTTTTACAAAGTCGAATGGCTTCTAATCGTCGCTCTTCGTCTCGCCTTGGCAAAATCTTCTTTGTCCCCATCTCCTACACGTTTTCGCTTTACTGCGTCTACCGTATTCTCACAACAACCCTCACGGCACTTCGACGTCTTCTTTCTCCTGATCCCAGCACGTTCAATTCTTCGGCTACGGATCCTATAAATCGGACACTTGGCCTCCTTGCGAAGTATGTATATCCTACGCTCGATCAACTAGCCTGGTCACGACAAATTTCGTTCCTTCTCTCCGGTATCATTCTTTTGGCGTCTTTCAGTAGTGTCGTTCAGACATTCCATATGCTCACGAAACTATCGCCTTCTCTTCTCTACCAAGCGCAAGCCAATCTCGCCCTCATCATCGCCCAGGTGTCTGCGACATATGTGATCTCCAGTGCTTTATTGCTAAGAAGCAACTTGCCTATGGAGATGAAGAGCGTGGTATCTGAAGCGTTAGGGAGCCCATTGGAACCCAGCTTTGTTGAGAGGTGGTTCGAAGGGTGGTTTTTGGCTGCTAGCATAGCGACCGCAATGGGTATCTGGATTGGACGGAAGCTATTGAATGGAAGCGCTGACTGGGACGATTGGGAATTTGAAGGGGATATTGAATTAGGGCAAAAGCGATCATGAGTTTGACGAGTTTACTTGTGCGGTGTACAATGGAGTGTGGTTTGGAGTGTGTATAAATATGGGTTAAAATTGGAGAGAACACTGTATGTGCTCATGTTATACCCGAGGGAAACAGAAATATGTCACGCATGCTGAAGCATCGTATCAATTGTAAACTTGTGCCATTCATGCCTTTCCGGCCTTAGTATCTGACAAGACCAGGTTTCTGTATAAACGCAACGAACCCCTCTCACTGATGGTGATAGCGCTTCCCCTGTAGCTTCTTCTGTTCTGAAATAAAAGTCCTCGTTCACGGCGTTGATATCGATTCACCAACAAAATCCCAATTTACCTTGAACAATAAGTTTTCGTAATTCTGATTCTCAAGCCTATACAGAATACATTGTGCTATTCACTCTCCCCCAGAACCTCAAGGCGCATATTTTTGGATCAGTATGATATTCGTCCAAAGAGGAGCGAGTTAGGATGTCTGGGATGATGCTCGTCGCGCACTACATTACGGTCGCTAGATAGAATTGGTCCTTTACGTCCAGGCTTGTTCTGTTTCTTTTTCATAATTCTTTCCTCGGGCCGACTTTACTGCTTTCCTTTTCCTTTTTTTAATATAAATTTTGGGGGAGGGGGAGGTTTGGAGGAGAATTTACTGCAGATATTTCCGTTGAAGGCTAGGCTTCTCGTCCTCTGCTCGCTTATTTAGGGAGTTGACTGTTGAAGCTCGCGATTCTCGTTCAGTTGTAAGGTATGCTTTCTAGATTTATCACGATAATTGAGTGTTGAAGTGAAGGCTCTTTTGGCTGAGTGGGGTGTGGGGTTCCCAAATTATTGTCTTCGAGGATCTTTTTCAATATAATACCACTCTTCCCTAATTTGTTAGGTATTGTTCTTTAGAAATCAAACTGTAGCTACTGTCTTCAGGGGGGTGGTGTAGGAAACTTTGCTATCTTCTCCATCTTATTGATCTATTTCTTTTGAAACAGAATTGCTCTGCCTTTGGTTATAATCTTGTATTTGACTTGAATTAAACCATCCCTTAGATTTCGGAATATGCCAGGTGGTGGTATCATCATTCCATCACTTTGCCTAAAGAGAGTCGCTCATCCATAACATGCATCGCGATAGAGGTTTTTAAAAAAAAAAGGAGTGATCAGTGACCTGCTACGAAGTGTGCTTTCAGAAAGGGGACATTCTTTTATGTGCCTTAACGTGGAATTGTCAGGACTGATCTTCTGCTTGCAGACCCGGTGGGATGAAAGAGGGGCCGTTGAAGCGAACGTCACGGCGTGGCTGAGAGGAGGAAAATTGCCTTTTTTCTTTCCGTGAATGATGGCGATGAAGACGTATAAAGGTATAAGATCGACAATCCTTCTAGTCACAAGCACCTCACTATCGACCAAGAGATGCATTAGGGAGGAGAGTGCGTACTCAATTAAGTTGACACCTACTACTACATCAAAAAGGGTATAATTCGATCCACGTTTATTCTCAGACATCTATCGATTCCCGCACATCCTCAGAGCTTCGATAATCTCAGAAATGTTAGAACTCATCCACTTTTAGAACATACAATCTTTCCCTCTCTATCCTCTCCCGGTCTTGTTCTGCTAATGCAATGACTTGCCCTAAGTCAGTGCTCGCGTTCACATACAGCCCGCTCAAGATCTTTGCCCGGGAATCTGCGCATAACGCAACCTACGAGAAGGAAAAGTAAGCAATCAATACTTGAACTTGGGAACTGTCACTAGCAAAACACACTCTTCGGACAATTGTTCCTCCTTGAGCATATTCTACAGAAGGGCAAGCGAGTTACGAATCAGCCTAGAAATGAGATTAATGCTTACAAAAGTCCCCGTAGCCAAGCCGGAAGCATCAAACTGCACACCAGGCAAAGACTCCATAACCTCCGTCCTCATCCTCGGCTCCATCTCAAAGTCCTCTGGCCGCATAACAACAGGATCCTCCGGATCATGTATATGACTCGGAATCAGCCCCGGGTTGACCGCAAATGAATGTATCCCCTTAGGTCGCACTTCCAGATCAAGCTGGTGGTGGAATTTGAGCAAGGCGGCCTTGGAGACCCCTTGGGCGGACATGAATGGGACATGCAGTGATGCCGTGGCTGAGGTGGTGCTGATGATTGTGCCGGTGTGACGGGCGATCATCGAGGCGAGAACGGCATGGATGAGCGCGATGGGAGCTTTGAGGTTGCCTTCCATACAGCGCCACCAGTCGGTGGTGATGTTCTTCTCTTGGGCGAAAGGTCGGAAATATGTTGGGGGAGTTATGTTGAGAAGAATGTCCACTGGTCCGAGATGTTCTTCCACGAGTCGTACAATGTTGGTTGGAGCATTAGGGTCCAGGAGATTTGCTGCCAAAGCTAATATCGGAGTACCGTATTTAACTTTGATTTCCTGGCGAACGGGTTCGAGAGCTTGAGCGGACGGTCCTATTAATGCGATGGAGGCGCCAGCTGCCGCGAACGCATTCACAGATGCTCTTCCAAGGCCGCGGTGAGCCAAAGTGATGATGACCACCTTCCCTGTCAAAGAGTACTTGAAACGAAAGGGGTCGATAAAGGGGTAAGTGTCGCGATACTTGGTGAGACTAGACTTGTTCTCCCATTGGTGTTTTGACTGTGAATGATCAGACGGGTATATAGGACGTGGAAAATCAGAGAGCATATCAAAAGGCATCTTGCAAGAACCTGATCGGCATTACAGAATGAAGAATGAAGATTGAAGAATGAAGGAAAAAGGAAATCTGCGCATCCAAGTATAGAGACATCCCAGATATATAAGGCTGAACAAATGGATAGAGTTTCTCGGCCTAGCTCAAGATGTCTTGGCACGAAGTCAGAGCTTCTAAGGGGCTTCTAGTGCCGGCACCCTCTCAACCTTGTTTTTACTTGCATTTACTTGCATTTACTTGCATTGTGTGGCTGACTATCGGGGAATTCGGATGGTAATACTTGAAAAGCCCCCTCCACAAAGCGTCTAGCACAATGGGGATTTCTACGATCCGAATGTCAGGCTGCAGCCTTGTGCGGGAATCCTATGTCTCCCATGCGCACCGCTCGGGACCGACTCGAGAGGCAGAGAGCCCGCCATCAGAAACATTTGTTGCTGATGGTCTTGGCCTAAGGTTGGGCACCTCCCATCCTGCACATAGACACACTACCTTTCTCTGCTGGCTGATTGCAGACGCATTCGCACATACTCATCAATGCTAGTACTAGTACAGGTTGCGCGATTTACATGAAGCTTTTTTTTTGAATGAGGACTTTCCATGTTCCATGATCGTATGGACGCTTATTATGAAATCGGAAGGCGCGGGTAGAGAGAGAGAGCTCTTGTGATCATCCCGATCACCCATCCCCATGTGACACTCGGGAAACTTCGTAGTTCTTTTCTTCTTCTTTTTTTCTCTTCCTTGTAGATGCGGACATCTTTACGTGGTGGTTTGGTGGAGAACGGCCGCGGAGGAAAGAGACGACCGCGTTTGTCGGACTTTGATGGATGCCGAGGAGCGTCGACTGATCCCATCGATAAGATAAGATAAGATAAGAAAGATCATATCAGATCAGACGGGATCCTCCTCACGTGTCCAGAATCCCCCCACCCCTGAGGTACCTACCCCCACCCCCACCCCCACCAAAGAGGAAGATGAGGTCAAGCTTTGGTCTGGTTGTATGAGGATCAAATCCTTGAGCTTTGTGTTCCTTCTATGCAGCCAACAGCCAACGGCCCCAGATTAAGGAAAGCAACGGGATTCCTTTGAAAGAGCATGTGACTTTATAGAAAAGGATTGCGGGATTCCTTCGTGACTCCTTCGTGATATTTGTATTGCTCCTTGATGATATCAACGACCGTTCTACCAGGGGGGTCTAGACATTACGGACACTTGTACCTGAAGATCTAGAGCCCTTGTGAGTAATATCGAGTGGACTCTTGATTTGATACAGCTCATGGCCATGATTCAGGGCTACCGAAGTTGCCCATGGTTTCTGCTTGGATTTGACCATTCTGAAAAAGGCATTAAAGAACTCTATGTAAGAGACAAAACCATTTACATGCTTACCTTAGAGTGTTTATGCCGAAAATATACCATCGCAATGCACTTTCGCCGTGAATCTCTTCCCCCTTTTCATGTACCCGACCATTCTCCAGCAACATCCCATCCACCTCGTTTCATTCCACAAACACATGATCTCACTCAAAACATCAAAACTCATGATCATCATACCATCCAATGTTCTATTCGTGACCATATTCACAGACCCATCCAAACCTCATCTGATACTTAAATAAAGAACATCTCCCACCCCAGTGACCCCACTCTCGTCCCACATCAGCTGAGCCCAATCAACACCTGCTCACATCATCCCCCCCGCCACCTTGGTACTTTTCCAGACACAAATCGCCAATACCCAAATCCAGACAGTGAAACTCCTGGTGCCCAAAACCGCGCCTCAGTCAGCTCACCGCGCATTGCAACCCTACCCTGCCCTACACACAAAACAAAACAAAAAAACGTGGGAAATTCAAATTCAAAGCCCGACGCGCGGAGCGCCTGCCCGCACGCCTCCATTCCCCAAAACACACTGATCGCGAAAGCCTCTTCTACTGTTCAAGAACGCCTCTGAAATTGGTCGGACCTGACCGTACGCGTATGCGCATCTCAATGATCAAATCAAATGTGAAAGTCTTGGCCACATTCCACGAAAGGTCGCATTCCCACTCTGTATTGTACTTTCATTAATAATAATAAATGTTTTTAATTATAATACTAAGCAATTTAAATCATTTGCATATATTCTGACAATTAAGCGCAGGCATCAGCCATGATCTGATCTGGATGGATTGATCAGCCAGCCCCCTGGTCCATCAAAAACCCAGGACGAAGATTCGGCTTTTCGCTTTTCCAAGAGGATGCGCCTAACCCTTGAGGGTTCGCGTTTCTTGACAAGGGCTGCAGCGGATACGGTGAAGCCCTCTGGGTCCGAACCGGACCCTACCTTTTTTTTGGGGGGTGCCATTTATGAGATGAATCATCGAATTCTTCTGTGCAGTTCGAGAATTTTTTTATTTTAATTATGGGGTTAAGAGAATTGAGTTTTCATCGTCATGTCATGAGTCAGAGATGAGAATGTTCACTATTGCAAGAGAAGGAGGGAAAGTGAGTGTTTATGATGTTTAGATTTTATGTGTACTATGTAGAAGCTCAACCTTGTAACCAAGGGAGCTGTGAGATGACAATGACTGAGGAAATCGCCCTCCCTTTAACTCCCATCTGAGTGGTGTGAATGATTCCCCTTTGCAGTCTTCCCTTTCTTCCCAATGAACCCCCCCAAAAATACAATTATGATATGAAAAGTGGTATTTTGCTTGTTCGTGAAACGCCTTGCCCAATGCTTCGCTGAGAATCGCTCAAATCGCTGAATTGCTCAAATGTCCAACATCGCCCATAAACTTAATAAACGCTGATTGCACTTATTAAGCCCGGTTGTGTCCGTTGTGGAAGGTAGAAACCTTCCTCGAAGAAGGTTTGTTGTTCGGACGGTGGTATCGATGAGGCTTGGGCTTTTGAGTAGTAGCCGGTCGTCGCGATTTGTTGTCGTTGCTTCTCGGAGAAGGTTGGCAAGACGTCTGAGGGGGGTGATGGAGGCATGGACTCGTCTTCTGAGGAATCATCCGAGGAGTCGAGATCTAGCTCGGGTGGGGAGGTTGAATGCGATGGAGTGAGGTGTAATGCGAGACCATCGAAATCCTCCTCTCCATCATCCTCGTAATCCTCCTCTACTTCCGTGTATGATGTGACGATGCTGTTTGATGGGACGCGTTGTAACGAAGCAATGCCGGTTTCCATCTCGACATCCTCATCTGAATCATAGTCGCTGTCGGAATCCGAAGAGTCGGCGTCTTCTGCTTGCCAGTCCTCCTCGGGCTCTTCGACAATGGTATCCGCCCATTGGATGTGTTTTGGCTCTTCGGTTTTGGTGGCTTTCTTCACGGACTGGTTGAACCAGCTCTCTTGCTCTTGCTCAGCTTCTGCAAGCTCGAGCATCAACGAATCGAGAAGGTTGGCATGGCCAACGAGGAGGCGGAGGTTGTGATCTGCTCGGGAAGCCTCAGAAGAGAGCTTTCCGCGGGCAGTGTGAGCGAGGTAGTAGGTCTGAGTGACGGACATGGCCTTTCTCTTTAGTGGGGAGATTGTTGTTTGGGAGGAGAGTGGTGATCGGGAAATGCTCGACATTTTGTGTTGATTATTCTGAATGACTCAAGGCAACAATTTTTAGACGAGGCCGAAGACCGGTGTACGGATCAAATACCGAGTAGGCGATGCTAGAGTATTTCGTGATTGCGGTGATGGGGTTTGAGTGTTGCTGGGAGTATTGGTTATTGATTGAAGCTGTTGATGTTTTGATTGATTGTGAGTGAAGGATGATGTGAGTGAGAATTCCAATTCTGATCAGGAGGATTCCGGTCTCTTTGTATTGCAGCTGATTTTCTCGTACACCGAACAACAGGGCTGATTAAGACCGACACGTCCGTCCCGTAAGTGCGTGCACACCTTACGTAGGAGTCAGACTGGGGTTAAGGGTGATTAGGCGGTCGAAGCGATTTCTAAGGCCCGGTCGAATAAACCCCCCGCAGGAAGCTCAGCGTCAAGCCTCAAGCGTGTCGGATTGCTGAGTAAAAGCAAAGTCCGAGAATGAACAAACGTATATCCCGCCTATGAATGTGCTTCGTTGGTCTGTCGGGACCGACGAGGTATTTTACTCGAAGAGGTAATCGACGCGGCCCCCCCCCCAACAACTGAGGCTACTAGGTATAGCTACTAACTGACTACTGACTACTGACTACTGACTAGGACTACTACTGACTAGGACTACTACTGACTGCCCTGTTCCAAGTTTGAGCTTACCGGCGATTACTCTTCTTCAGAGCGGAGCCAGAGCAGCAGTCATCGGGCTTTGGAGATGACAAACTCCAGCGACGAATTGTAATGCGCACAATGATGTGCTCACGATGATGCGCTCATTGATTGATTTTCTTTGATACTTCCATGTTACAAAGCATTTGCATCTGCATTTGGATGACACAGTTCACATTAACAACAAAGGAAATTCCAAATGATTCCATCCCGTCCATTCACCCATCTCACCCATCTCACCCATCTCAGACCCAGCAAGGAGAACGTGAGGCCATGATTGATGCTCGGTACAAGGAAATGATAATGACTACCACGCAAACCCGGTACCCCGCCGCCGTACCTTTTCACGCAGGATTTAAGGTTGCGACGATACTCACTTGCTTTCAAGCCACGATCCCACGCGTCACTGTAAATACCGGGGACTGAACAACGTTCATGATCCTCATTCCTTCCCTCAACTACATCCAGTATGGCTCCGGTTCCTTCGTGACGACAGCCAAATAGGTAAAGTGAAAAAGCAAATGTTGAAGCCATAGCCTCCACCAGGCGACGCATCGACGGTTCGGCCGAGAAGTGAGTGAGTAAGAATGAAGATATTTTGATGAGGACGAATGCCACGCATGCGAATGCGACGGAAAGTAATTTGGAAGCCTGAATGCCCCCAATGGAGCAAGCTCTACGCAAAGCTTAAAGTACGAGCTGGCGTATGGGAGAATGCGAAGAGCGACGGACGGCGACGGGACCGTTTGATTGCGCGAGGCTAAGCCACACGTCGCTCTTTTCTCGCATTCTCGCATTCATTCATTCATTCATTCGTTCATTCATCGCATGTAAGCAGAAATTGCAACGTATCCAATGCCCATTATCAGGCAGCCAAAAAGGGTCGTTCTGCGGCTTGTGCTGAGCTGTGCGATGTTGTCTTGTGTAGATGAAAGAGTCAAATTCTCAAACTCCGCCTTTCTGCAGGCCCGTCTGCATTGTACGTTTAGATGACTCGTCCTCATTTCGGTTTCGCACACGACTCCAGAGATTTCCTGATTGGGGCATCCACGCTCTAGAGTCATCAGGCCAATATTGTATACCGAGTTTAATTTAACTACGTATTTCCGTGGGCGAGAAGTATTTCCCTTTGCTTTTCGAAGGTTGCCCAATTTGTATGTCCAGAGCAATACCAGGCGATATATCCCTTCCCTACATATCAAGGAGCTCAATGCCCTTCTCGTACTCTCTGCCGCATCAGCCACGAGCCAAGACAATAAATAACTCGTAGTGATCATCCTCTCACTCAAAGCCATAGCCTCGAATCCTTCGAATCTATCTATGGAACGAACCATCGTCCGTGCCGCGACGACGAACACGACGACGATCTGGTCGGAAAAGATCGTGAGCAATATTTATCGTCTTTCATAAGAACCCGAAGTCCGCACTGCAACGGCGCAACAATTGCTCCCAGACTCTGATAGGTCAGTTTTACGTGAATAAGCATCACGCTTCAGTTGCGGCCGTAGGAGCGGATTTTGACTTGTTGGCGGTTTAAGGTTCTCCGGAGATGTCTTCGACGCCGTCGCCGTCGCCGTCCCAACGCGAGGAAAGCGAAATGTCTCCTATTGGCCATTTTGAAAAGTAGATCATGCGGGGATCATGCTAATCTCTGTCAGCAACTCGATGTTTTGTCAAGGCCGATGTTCGGCGGAGTTAAGGTGGGTGTCGTGGGCCATGCTGAATAATTATTGAACGTGCTGGCATTGCTGTTCAGTAATCTTCTACTTGAAACTGTTGACACTTCTCCGTAGATTTTAACCTCCTGTTTCTGGAGGGCGGTGTTTGACGAGCAAGACCTTGGAATGGGAAATCTGACCAATCTGACCAATCTGACGTAGTGTAATTCTCTGTCTCAATTTGAACAATACCTGCGATGATTTTTTGAAATCAAAATTCTTGGCCGTTAGTTGGCTGGCAATAGATTTATAATTCATCCTCGTCTAGCTAATGCTCGTATTACCATACTTGTATGGGGGGGCATTGCGGCTGAGTCGCCGATCATTGGTCAAAGGTACGAGTGAGATGAGAGGCTGAATAGCCTTATGAACTTGTGAGCTTACGAACTTATGTCAGAAAAGGGCTTGGTATCACTGCTCCACAATCCCAAGTCGTCTCCTTGGTCTTGGGAAATTGGCTTACAAGGCTGATCGTCTCCATTTCCTTGGGAGCTCATTTTTTGTCTCACCGTCCTACTCACCGTCGCTTCAGCTTTTGGCGAGCATCTATACCGATAGTTGAGCCGCTTGTCCTTTGGGGAAATGTTTTAGTCGTTGTTCACATGTACAGAGCTAACATGCGTCTCCAATTTCCGAATTACGCGTTAAAGCTTGAAAATCTCCCTCTCCGTCCTCTTGGAAACACAAATTGCTCAAGTGAGTAAAGTGTGGACTGAATCGGACTGTGATGCTGTATTCATGTGAAAACTTTTGGGATTTTTGTAGAGCCTTTGATCATCTTTCTCCTGGGTATTGGTTGAACTAAGGGCCGAGGGAATGAGCTGAGGGAGTATAAGCTTGGGGAATCCTGAGCTTAGTTTGAGATTTGCTCAAATCTGGCGATTTTGAAGACCTGGAAAGACCAGATGTGCTGTTGACAAGTGTTTGCCGTATGCTGGGGCATTCGGCTTCGTGACTACTGGCCAAAGAAGCCTCGTTCCTAGCTCGCAATGGGAAAAAAAACTTGATGCGAGTATGCATGATTTTGGCCACGTGATGGTGAGTGCCTTCGACAGAGGAAGTTGCAGTTTGTCCAGACTTGAACTGTGCAATCCCAATCCCAAAACCACATCAAGTGTGTAATACGGCCTGTAAGTGGGAAGTCTTGGTGCCTCTCGATAACTTGATGTATATACCACCAGCTGAAGTTGAAAAATGCGCATAATCACGTGATTCACGCGTCAACTTCACGTTCGAGAGCCTCAAGTACCTTATTGAGCTGTCGAAGAGGGACTAACTCCTAATATATGCTGCAACTCCTTGCATAAATCATTCATAATCCTCAAGTGTTCCGGGCAAAGAGGGGGTGTTCTTCACTTTCCTCAAACGTTTTCCCTCCAACGCGACCACACCCTCTAAGACTTCATGGGAAATCATCGCGAGAAGAGCTTACATAGTGCTCTGCATCATTTCGAAAAATAAACAATGAGATCAAGATTAATTCGCAGAAAGAATAACAAATCAGAGCGTCCTCCGCGGTTGTATTGCGCGTCCGTTGATCTCAAGCAAAACACGCTGCGCTTAGTGACGCGAAGCCCAAAAACGCATCAAAACTTCCCAAACCGGCAAAAAGATTTCCCATATCATGTTAAAAGAACAAAAACAAAGCGAATACGGCCTTTGAAAAAAATTACAAAACTCCGAGACGCCAGAGGTAACAATGGCATCTCATAGAAATATCCCAAACGGGATATTTTAAAGGGGCAATTCAAGGATCATCGAGAACTTCATTTCTAACATTCTAATTATGGATCTCCCAGACGTTACTGAGCCAACTGGACCGCAACCCGAAGGGTGCCCCATGTACTGATACCGCGTATCAAGAGATCGAAAGAATGGCATTGAAGTGAATGTATGAGGGGACTGTTACGCCACCCAGACCAAACCATGTTCCTTTGAACTATTTGACGAGTTTTGCTTATTAGAGTATTTACGAGTATTAGTGGAATGTCGCGTCTCATGTACCGCCTGGCCAGCTAGAGAAGCGTCAGGCGACATTTTTTTATTTTGATATCTCCTCACATGCATTGTGGTGAAGGATCGCGAGGCCTTTCTCCTTATAGATTTTCGGACCCGGATATTACTGATAAATCTTCATTGTTCTGAGGCTGTGGTTTTATTGAAGAGATACGTTTGATTGAAGCCGGTTCTCCAACACATAAAACTGGCCGCGTCCATTCGAAGGATGTGAACCCGTCCAAACTGTTCGAGTATAAGGGCTGTGGAACTTCAAATGCCTCTTTTGTTTGAATATTCGAATTGCTCTGGCCTCTCCTACTTCGGTGGATTCTTCTGCAGATTTTTCTTGTGGATGTCGAATCCCGAAGGACAGGTAAAGATGTTGAGGAGGGCGATCGTGGATGGAAAGTTAGACCAGCTCGAAGATATTGAAGCACTCGAGAGGTTGTTAGTAGATCGAGCCTAGGCCAGTGTCGAGATTGTCAAAGTTTCAAGTTCCGAAGATGGTTTGATCTGGAAATGAAAAGAAGACAGTTGATCGTGATCAAGAGGATGAATTCTTTGAAAGATCGAACAGGTCTACAAGGAGAAGTTGTTGAGGATGTGCGAATACAAGTGTCGAGGTTGTTTATACCCCAAGTTCTGGAGAGAGCAGGAGACGTGGTGAGAATATGACATTTTGGTAGTCAAGATCCCTATCCGTGAAGAGCAGTGAATCAAATTTGCCAGTGGTAGATTTTAACCTGGGATCTTGGGAAGACTTGAAATGCATCAGCTTCTAGACTGCAATGGATTGGTTCGATCTGGCTTCGCGACTCGCGGGTGAATGATCCGGAGGCATAGGGCCCTCTCTCCAATTTCTCCCCGATAGTTCGTTGGAGCCTTAGAGTGCTTCAGCTGGACATTTAATTTCCATTGATTCGAGGATAGGGCAAATTAATTCATGGATTACAAATACGTGATTCGATTACACCCTCATAACGAAATGGCTATCGCGTACAGTCACTGCGAACCACATCGGATTTTTGATATTCTTTGCTTGAACATGAGTTTAATCACCTCCTAAAAACACTAGTCACTGCTCTGGCTCTCAAAGTTCAAATTTCGAAAGAGGAAAATTCTATCCGCATTCTGATTGCAGTTTTGGGGGCTCTTGTGCCAACTTCAAACAGGCGGGTTATGGACGGTCATATCAGATGTTGCTAGCTCGTCGCCCCCTATCTTCTTTCTCTGGATCGTATGGATATTCAAATCCTCAATAGCAAGTGCGTTTATTCGTTCCGCATTCGCCCGCTTTCATTTCGCATTGTTATAAGCCTTTACAGCCAGTTCATGCTTAGCTTCAGCATCTGCTCTTTCCATGAATTCTTCGTACAAATTTTGAGCGACGGCTACCACTTTATTTAACCTATCTAATGCCTTTCCGGCAATCATGGCAGCTCCAACTCCATAGGTAGTCGGTTCATTGGCAGTCATGGCCTTGTGTGAGGATGTTGCAGGCCAGTGTTTTCGGCACCGGTGCTGCCTGTTGCGATCTTCGGAGCCTGTCCCGTACTCTTGCTTAGCTGAAACGCATTGTCCCTCGCTTTTCTCGCATAGTCACGAGTCTGTGTAGCAATAGCCAATTTGCATCATTCTTTTCTTTGGGGGCGTCTTCATAGATTTTTTGTGCTGCGATGTATGCTTGCTCTGCCGTTCCAGGAGCGAGAGCCGTCTCCATAACCCTTGGGGTTGCCTGCATGGGTCCGTCATTGGCTTCGTTGGCTTTGCGTGTGGCAGTAGGCGTGTTGTCTGGGTAATGCTTCTCGGGCTTCAGGGCTTTAGGGGGCCTGTTTTCTGTATCAAATTAGTACTTCGGGGGCCTCTTCTCTTCGGCATCCTTCTTCGCTTTGTCGGCAGCGTCTTTCCCGGCCTTCCATTCCTCCTCTTCAAGTTACCTTTTAATTTCCCTCAATTTGGTTTTCGAATAGTAAGTCACCGGATCTCCCCAATTAACCCAACCAGCTGTCAAAGCCGTGACCTTCGTCGTAGAAGGCCTGTGGTAGCTATCAAACTACCCAGAGCAAAGAGCGCTTGGGTTTCCCCTAACCCATTTTTCGAATATTTTGCCTATGTATCATTTTTCTGATTCTTAACCACTTTTTCATTCTCCAAATCTTCTTCAGTTTTGCGTTTGTTTATAACACTGATAGATATTGTAGTAGCTAAATCGTTAGCAGGGATGGTGGCAGAGGGTACGATATTGATGATGGTGGTCAGCTGTACGAGACTTCGTGCGGTGGTAGTTGGTTTGGATTTTGAGACCCTGGTGGGAGGGTCGACATTTGGGATGATAGAGGCAGGTTTTTCGACTTTTGAGAATTCTTCGGGGTGGTTCTACTATAAGTAGGGATATGGGCCCTCACGATTGAGCCTTTGGGAGGCATTCTTGATGAAATGGTGAGCAGTAAAAAGAGATGATAAGATAAAATTTAGAGGGAGAGACGGATGGGTGCTTGAAATAGCTGTGGGTGAGATATGTTTATCTCTTTAAAAGGCTATAGATGATTCCTTGGTTTCTAGTTCGCGGAATTCTCATTTAATATATTGGGAAAGTAGATTGCTGGTTGCAGCGTTTCTTTGATGCCATTGACGAGAAGAGGAAAACGCAGTCCCTGTCCAAAAGATCTCAAAGAGACTGGATCACAAACGCCTGTAAATGTAAAATACAGCAGTACACTATTATGTGTTACAACGATGGCTGCGAGAAGAAAAGAGAAGCGAAAACAGCTCATAGTCATTTGATATTTTGCCGATTTCACAAGTCATGAAAAAAAAACCCCCCGAAATTAAACACCTTAAAAGCCGTGCTTTTGATACTTGCAGTAGATTTTTTTAATTAAAAATATCTCTATCACTGCAAGTCGATAAATCTAGCAGCATAAAATTTCCTTCAAACTCTTGAAGTTGGTCCACTACCGGCCTCAACACTTGAAATGTTAACACACACATATCGGGGGAAATGTCCATGTAGATGAGGCCCATAGTCGTCTCCCCGCTACATACTTGTTTTCCCGTCACGCTGATAGGGTGTCTACTAATATCTTCGAAACTTACACGGTCAACTGGTATAGACGAGCAAGCCAATCATCATGTATTTCCTCCGTTCTCCTCATGGTCAAGGGGCTCCTCCGGCCAACCCCAGACTGTCCGAATGAAATATTCCATGTTGACCTTCCTCGACTTCATATCCACAAGCCAAGGGTGCTCTAACATACGCCACGGGCTAGCACGTCGCGTGACGTCCTTTTCGAGACTATAATCTTGAGTCAGTTCCTTGCTCTCTATCAGAAACTCTTTCCGTGCGAGGGCGCGGTGTCGGCATACCAACACTCGATAAAATATTTTAAATTTTCACTCCACCTCTTAGCGTTCTCAGGTTCATCTTCAAGCTTGGGGGCTGACCCTCGAACAATGGCGCTAAAAATATCAGTAAAACCTAGTCGCGGTTCAATCGCAAACAACGGGAACCGCCCCTGCGCGCCTTCTAAGACAGTGACTCCAAGGGACCAAACATCACAAGTTATATTATAGGATTGTCCTGTAATCCTTTCGGGCGACATGTAGTACGACGTCCCGATTTGCGTCCTAACATCGCCATTGGTACCGAAGGTACCGGAGACCCCAAAATCACATAGTTTGACCCGTCCATCTTTGGTGAATAAGATATTGGCGGGTTTTATATCTGCCAGATGTCAGTAACGGAGTATTTACAATTTCGGGTCAGGCTTGCCTCTGTGAATGATATGCTGAGAATGAAGGTACGTTAGGCCCAATAAAACGCTTTCTGTGACTTTGCCTAAAACTTTCTCCCCTATTCGTCCTCCAAGTCTCTTTATCTCCTGGTAAATGTTGTCGAGGCTACCGCCTTCACAGAACTCCATTACGATGGAGACCCCAATGCCGTTGTTTACATCAAAAGAACCATAATATCTGCAGATCCATTCCGATTTGCACGACATATTAAACAGCAGTTCTCGTTCACGTTGTTTCTTGCTGTCTCCGACTTCTAGCGAATACAAAGTCTGTTACACGCTCAGCACAATTCCTAACGTACAGTTTCTGAATTTATTGATATTCGTACCTTGACTGCAAAGACGGTCTTTCCACCCTTCAATATACACTTGACCACCAATCCTCCCCCACCTTCACCAAGCTGATTAAGCTCTAGGATCTTGCTATGACGGCTCAGAAGCAACCAATCTTCATTATTCAGCGCCTCGATATTCATTGCTACGGCTCTCTCAACTTTTAAAGACTCGCTCCGTGCCAAGTCTTGATCTTTCTCGGAGTCTCCCAATCGTTCTTCATCATTGTGGACAATGGAAGGAGAAGCCTGCTCGTTGTTTTTGACTAATTCATGCTCTGAGACTTCTTCAGGGATGTTAGGACTTTGTGGATCTATTTTCGCAGTAGATTTGAATCGATGAGTTGTGTGAAAACCTGTTGGTTTATGACCACGCGTTCTGAGCCAGGCTTCTGGGACGTCGGTGTGGGTGTAGTCCGGATGTATGGTTGCTTTAGAGGTCTTTTTGTTGTCACTATTTCGAGCAACTCCGTAGCGATCTCTTTGAAGATCTCCTAGTGATGGAAGTTCGGAAATATAGATTCGAATATTCTTGTAATGTTTGCGCCCTGCTGAGCTTTCAGCAGGAGGAAGCGTAAGCTTGGCACACTGGGAATCTTGACATTAGTATGACTTGGATAAGAGTGTCTCAAAGCACGAATGCTTGATGCTTGATATGAAGGCCTCATGTGCACATACTTTAGTAGATCGCCTGAAATTAACATGGTCGGGAGGTCGAAATGGTCTACATAGTTTCTTGCTGGAACGATCGAACCAAGTTTGACAAATAATACTAGTTTTGGTAAGAAGAAAGCTAGACGAGCAGTTTGGATTGGGACATACCAGGTTTTGCCTCCTTGCTCAGCATCTTGGAAGCTTCTAGACTTGCAGGCTGTTCTTGCACACCTAGTGCTTCCTTCGATCGTGGCATACTGCCCGACGACTATAGCCATTGAAATTCGCATTCCGGGTATGAGACCAGTTGACTGTATCGTTGTAGCATTGACAATATGGCTAGCATCGTAACTACTGAATAGTTCAAAGTCTCCTGAGAGCACTTTTTCGCTTCCTGGTCCTTTCCTAAACTTGGCGAAAATGACTGCTTCGAGCATCTGTATGTCTATTACTTTGTTTTGCTCATCACGTTACACTAATTTTGAGACTCACATCGTAGTCATACTCGGATGGGATGATAATCGATCGCCCTAGAGCATCTTCTAAGTACACTGGGGTTTGTGCCCAGGTGAAACGGGCATCAGGTTGTGGCAGTCTTGCCTCAACGAGACTCATCACCTCATTGTGCCCAACTCTATCAATGTTTGCATGTCAGTCCAAAAGTTCAAAATGGCGGGCCAGTAATGATGAATAGTTACTCACAATAATTTGTCCGTCGATGAGACGACTGTTCCAATCCTCTGAAGAACCTCTCTGTGAAAGCTTAGTCAAACGTGTGGTAGGGAAGGAAGGCCAACTGCTCCTACTCTTCAAGCTTCTCTTTTACTTGCTCAACGATCGTTTTGGTCCCTCTCAAAAGAATCTCGGATTTCTGCACATTATTTCCAACGATTGAGATTGCCTCTAAATTAGTAGCCAAGCTTTGCTGCGCTAGAGTTTGATTCTCATCCGACTTTTCAGCTGCATGCAATATCATTCCGCGCGTCTGATTCCACTGCTCTTCAATTAACTGCTTCGAAGCTTTGTGATTCTGATCTGCTTTCTCTGCACTTTCTTGGGTTTTCTTTCTGTATTTGTATGAGATCAATCCATAAACAGGACCTAAGCTGTAAAAACTTACAATACTTCAGCGGCAATCAAGGTATTTAATAGTCCCATATGAGTCGCTATATATCTCCTCAACTTAACCACATCCCCCTGCATCGACAACCCCCACTGCACCATCGCCCCCGCCGCCTTCACCTTCCCCATCCTCGATGTAACACTCAAACTGCTCTCATACTTCTTGATATTCTTCCAAAATCCATCAAGCACATGCCTACATGACAAGGCAACTAACTTAAAAGTCGCAATCTCGGACTCCCTCTCTTTACTCCCCTGCAAAGTCTTCACAACCCTAAGCGTCCGATCTAATAGCTCAAGCTCTCTCTCCAACACCTGGAACTCATCTCTCGCGCCCCCAGCATCCTGTAACGAGGTTCTGATACTATTAATCAGCGTCGCCACGGCGATGAAGTCTCCGACTCCAAATCCGAAAGCGGGACCCATCCTGGACGCGATCCGTACCAGATGTGAGTTAAGGGTAACGCAGTAAGGTCATGATTAAGGCTGTAACTATTAATACATAGGATGCGCAGTTGGGTAGGTTGAGGTGAGGTAGCTCGTGCTCAGTGAGGCTGAGGAGGCTGAGTCGGGGAGGATCAATTCCTTCTGCTCATTGGGTTGAAAGGTGTTCTTATGCATGGCGGCTAGTCGCCGAGTTCTAAAGCTGCCTCTCGTCGTACGTGTCAAGTGCCGTGTAGTTGAGCAAGGTGAGCCAAAGGTGAGGATATCACGTATAACTTACCTCGAGGCGAATTGTGAGAGCGGGCTACAGATGGAATGCGTGAACGGCAATCGCGCAGCTTTTAATACAAGATTGTATTGATCAATCTATCTTGTCTTATGGTTGTCTTATGATGCGCCTCCCTTAATCTCGAGGGCATCGCTAAAATTCAGTAGAGACGCCTTTAGATGTAGGTCTAAAACGCCTATAAATGCTGACCCTTCTCAACAATGATTTCATGACATTGTTGCACAGAACGCCTAAAAAGCACCCAAGTCCTTTAACACCCCTGCTAGTCTTCTGTAATCTCTTAGAAGCTCAAGTACTTCGTTTATTTTTAATTCGCCTGGATTTTGTAGATCCATAAATCGCTTGATAGGAGGTGCTATCTTCTGCGCCTCTTTTGGTGGTAATGATGGTGCCAAATCTGGGAATGCCTGGATATTTGTGAGTAAAGATTTCTGTAGAATACGATTGGGATGTCTTACCGTGGTTAAGTCGGTAACACCACCATCGGGAATTGGTTTTGTTATTGGAGCTATTGCTGGAGCCGAGGTCGGTCCCCGACGTCCAAACCCAGTCGCGAAACCCATTCCAGCAAGTTTGTTCATGGGATTCAAAGAGTTGAAGGAATTCCGCATCGACTCAACGATAGCAGGATTGCCCCCAGATGGAGGGGCTGGGAGAGGTGGAGAAGACTTCTCACCGCCTTCAGCAAAGGCGACCTTCCTACTACTACTACCGGCGCTTCGAACACTGTCTGCGCTTCTTTCTCGAGCCATAGCTCGCCCGCCGATCAAACTTAAGACTTTGTCATCTGGTTTTGTGGCAGAGTCACTGCGATTTCTTTCATTGCCATCTGGGCTATGAAGTGAGCTCCCCCCACTCACTGAGCCCTCGTCTTCCAGCGGTGGGGTACTGACGAGTCTCCTGGCATCATCAAGCGTCCTTGGAACCACTACTTCTGGGCTAGTAGGATCCTCTTGCCGTTCTTTTAGCTTCCCAAGCAAGAATTTGTAGCTCTCACCCAGACTGTTGCCAATGTTTTTTAAGCTTTGATCGGCGGTACTAAGCATAGCATCCCCAGCAGCACCTAAAGCTTGAGCTGGCGGTTGGAACATGTCACTGAGACGTCGATTATGAGGCTGAATAGCTGGTCGTAGACCAGACAGAGGGGTCCTTGAGGGCGAAGGGCTGCCACTTGATGTGTTCACCTCAGGAGCAGATAGGCCAGGAGATGAGCCTATTGTTAGTGGATCTGGCCTGTGTCGCGGTGTGACTGGTTTTGGAGGTCCTGAAGGTGATTCGTCTTCTCTCAGACTTGCCAAATCTACTGTCTCAAGAAATGTGATGGCAGCCTCTAAATTTGTTAAGCAATAAGCAGCTTCTCCATCAATCTTGCTCTCGTTCCTAAATCTCTGTATAAAATATAGATTGCTGATAACATCGATGCCTTCAGGTCGACTTGTGATTAGTGTGTAAATAAGCATAGGCATTATCTCGTCGGCTGATGAGGATGGATGAAAATGCGATAATGTATCAACGATGCTCTTGTGGGCAGCTTTCAGGTGTTGAAGCTTCCCGAGAGGATATCTTTCGTCATTCATAGAGACCAATTCTTGTCTGGCTTCCTCAAGCCATTCTCGAACTTCCTTCTCCTTGTCCTCGGCAGCATGGGGGTTTTCGCTGGAATGTTGACCGAGGTCAATGCTCAAATCTTTCAAGCCAATTCCAACAACGGACAAAGCTGCAGTTTTGGACCTTAATTTTTCATCTTGAGCTTCATCTTGGGTACTCCTATGCCGCCATATCCTATCGTAGATTCCCTCGCATACCCTCCTCTCGACTGCCTCTTCTAATGCAACCCGCTTATGTTCGAGAATTTTGCGGGCACGTTTCCGATCGGCTATCTCCTCTGAAGTAAGCATCTGCTGCTCAGACTCCTTTCTCTCAGGAGGGATTTTAGGTCTATCCTTATTACTAATCGAGGCTGCCTTAGCTCTTAATTTGCTTGCGGTCGAGGAAAGAGATGAGACCGATCGTGCCGGCGAACTCTCCCGATGTTGGCGTGAAGACAAAGTCGAAATATGAGTATTGATATGTGTAGCAGCTACAGCGTAAAAGTCTTGAAATAATCCAGACAATTTGTCGACGGTTGGAGGGGTCGGATGGACCTTGGCAGAGAGGGAGTCAATGAAGCTGAGAATCGATTAGTTCCACTAGACTATTGAAAGAATGTGCCAACCAACCTATCTGTTAAGCTTACGAGCTCTATTGGAAGTTCATCAAAATCAGCAGGTAATTTCCCTCCTATTTCCTCACCCGCCCCATGATCATCAACCCCCTCTGGACTCTTCTCAAACACATCGGGGTGCATTTTTGATTTGTTGTCTTCTTTCTTGTCGGCCATGACTCCTTCTGGTGTTACCCCATTCTGGATTGTCGAGGCTCGTTGATTTCGATTTGAGCGGTTCGGACTGTTCGGTTCGACTCTGGGAAATGATCGTGAGACCTTTAAAGGTTGAGGACGCTGGGAGTCGCTCTTGACATTCGAGGATGCCATGAATTCTGGAAGCTTTAATAACATATTGTCAGTAATTGCCTGCATATTTGTGAAGGATGAAAGAAGTAGGGGAGGGGGATTTAATTACCTGGAGCTCTCTTGTCCAACGACTCGCATGAATCTGCCACCTCTTGAAACTATGCTCAAGGCTTCAGCCGGGGATGCTGGATAAACGAAGGAGATCAATGAAAAGGAAGCAAATTAGTGGAGAGGAAGGAAAAGGGAAAATTGAATTCATGTGTAATTACATTTGAAGTTGTGAACATATAATAACAATGGGACGTCTCGTTGGAGGCGCAATCGTAGGAATCGGGACCTCGACCTCGAATTAGAAAGATGTAGGAGCGCTGATGCGGAAGGATCCTGGTGATCTGAGGCTTATGACCCGAAGTGGTTGCCAAGCCTCTTTGGCCTAGGTATGACGCTGGCTTTCGTCTTTCAGGTCTGGTGAGTACTAATTTGGGTTCAAGAACATGATATATGGAATGAGGGAAAGATAGTTATGAATAGGTAGTTGTTGTCGGCAGGTTTTCGACTTTGTACAGGCACTCAAGAGTAGTAGGTATGATGAAGTAACAGTGAGTGACTTTGGAGTGATGGAGGTACTGTACCTTACGTACCGTACCTACTTGCAAGGCCTGAGGGTGTAATTTAATGCTTGGCTCAACTTTCCCCCTCCAATAAATGAATATGTCACGGGCTCAACATGTTTACCATCCTCAAAATACAGCTACCTGAATTGAGAGGAAGGTATAATTATGAATTTTGGTGTCATTGTTTGAGATAACTACCTACAATCAATCATCAACTTCCACCTAGCAATGCACCCCTGCTTGATATCGGCGAATCACCACATGACTCCGATACGCCTCTGCCGTGACGACAATCGACTTGGGCCTGTGAGGGGAGCATAACAACATCATCGATGCAAACCTTCCTTGACTCTCTTTCTTTTCCTTACTCTTAACAACTGCTTCTATCATGATGGCTTTACATCGGAGGCCATCTCATAAATGCCATTCTGCTGGCAGAGTTACGGCAAGGTTACTGCTTTCTTTCTTGGCGATAACAACGCCGATTGTTGCCTCCGCGTCACATAAACAAGATCCGATACCCATACTCAACCCATTTCCTACAACACCGGAGTCTAAGTCGCCTGCCAACAATGAGCATTTATTTGTAGGTTTCAACGTAGACTTCTTTATGAACGAATTTATTAACATATTTTGTAGACTTTACGCCATGTCTTCCACCATGGAATCCAGGACCAAACGATTCACAGGAGACTCGATGTGGATAAGTCGGCATCAGCAATGTGGATAGAGTCAGAAGACGGTGACTTGGAGGAAGAGACAAGACCTCTGATCGCTAAAACTAGTCCCATAAAAATACAACGGTTAAAAGACAGACGGCCATCAGTTGTCGATCCTATGGTTGCGGCCGCGCGAGAAGAAGGGGGATTCTGGGCACTATCCCCTTCAGCATGGACTATGGATACTTTGGCTGGGCCAGATGTGACCGATAAAGAGACCATTTTGACTTTTGCCCAGATGGCTGCAAATGCATATGTCGACAAACCTGACACAGGAGATTGGAAGGACGTGAATGGAGGGTTCAATAGAACAGATGATGTGGGCTTTGGCTGGAGTGGCGACGGCCTTCGAGGCTATCTCTACATCGATGAGACGAACTTGACGGTCGTCATAGGACTCAAAGGCACGTCCCTCGCCATTTGGGATGGGGATGGAACTACAACAAACGATAAAGAAAACGACAATCTATTCTTCAGCTGCTGCTGTGGTCAGCAGGGGAGTACTTTTGCTCGCCAAGTCTGCGACTGTGCTCAGGATACATACACCTGTAATATTACTTGCCTCAAGAAGAGCCTGAAGAAGGAAAATCGGTACTACGCAGCCGCTCGACATCTCTATTCCAATGTTACAGCTCTTTATCCAGATGCCGAAATTTGGTTATCAGGGCATTCTCTTGGAGGATCTGTCAGTGCTATGTTGGGCTTGACTTATGGGACTCCTACACTCACCTTCCAAGCTGTTCCAGACGCTCTACCGGCCAATCGACTTGGGCTTCCCATTCCACCAGGAGTCGACCCGGACCGACCTGGACAGCGAGACTTCACTGGAGCATATCACTTCGGCCAAAATGCTGATCCGATTTATATGGGAACCTGTAACGGGGCTACTGCGTCTTGTGCTTATGCTGGCTATGCATTGGAAAGCGCATGCCACACAGGAAGAGAGTGTGTTTATGATGTCGTGGCAGTAAATGGCACCAGGGTTTCTGTTGTCACTCACCGAATTATATGGGTCATCTCAAATGTCATTAAGAAGTGGTCTACAGTTCCTGAGTGTAAGTTTACACCGGAGTGTTATGATTGTCCACTTTGGAAAGAAGTCACAGGAAACAAGAGCAGTGCTACTACAACCTCAACAAGCGCCACAAGGACCAAAACCCGGACTGAAACCTGTAAGACTCCTGGTTGGTGGGGATGTCTGGATGAAACGACCACAACGTCCGGAACTACTACGAGTAGCAGCACTACCACAACATCGACATCGACTTGCAAGACGCCAGGTTGGTTTGGATGCAATGATGAGACGACCACTACAAGCAAAAGTAATCCTGCCAAACCAACAGCCACAGTCACATCTCCGATAAGTTCATCAACAACAACATGCCAATCGAGGGGCTTTTTTGGAGGTTGTAATGACCCTAAAACCACATCGTCACCCACATCCCCACCTTCATCCGCACCTACTTCAAGCCAGTGTGAGACACCAGGCTTCTTTTGGGGATGTAATGATGTGACACCCAGTGAAACATCGCAAACATATTCTCATCCCATCACATCACCACCAGCTATGCCGAGCTCGAATGCACCAACCACTACCACAACCACAAGTCATTCATGTACATCAAAAGCATGGTTCGGATTGATTTGCGTTGATCCCTCACCAACAACTACCCCAACATCCTTACCAACGAAGGCATTAGATAGTAAACCAAAATGTCTTCGAAGAAGTTGGCTTGGGTGGTGTAATAAATGGGAGGGAACGAGTATAGTATGGAAGGAAGAAATTTAGAATACACTTGCGATTTAGAAGATTTAGCATTGAAGAGTGATCGGAGTTTTGGTTTTGGTAGGGCAGGCTTAGGCGTCGTCGTCTCAGGGGTATAACAGCAACATTACGAGGAACGACATGATTATCATATTTACAATTCATTATCTGTCTGTCTCTTATTTATCTGTCCACTCTACCTTCTTCTTCTCTGCAAAAGCCTTCATCCCCACCTTCTGATCGTCACTCCCAAATAGACTATGGAAAACCCTTCTCTCAAACTCCACTCCATCTCTAATCCCCAAATCCTGACTCTTATTCACCACCTCCTTCGCCGCCATCACCGCCACCTTACTATACCCCGCAATCGTTTCCGCCGCCTTCAAACTTCCCTCAATCAACTCCTCCCAGCTCTCAAATGTCCTAGCCGCAACTCCCCACTCCCCCGCCTCCTTCCCACTAAAATTCTTGCCCGTCAAAATTAACTCCATTGCCCTCGCCTTCCCAATCGCAGCCGTTAATCTCTGGCTCCCCCCAGCCCCAGGAATTGTCCCTAGCTTAATCTCCGGCTGCCCAAAATTTGCCGTCTCGGTACAGTATAAAATATCACACATCAACGCTAACTCACAGCCGCCCCCTAACGCATGTCCTGATACGGCTGCGATGATGGGCTTTTTTATGTTTGTGGTCAAAGAGGACCAGGATTCGATGAAGGAGGTGGTGTAGGCTTCGGAGAAGGTGAGCGGGGCCATTTCTTTGATGTCGGCGCCTGCTGCGAAGGCTTTTTGGGAGCCGGTGAGGAGGATGGAGCGGATGGAGGGGGAGGCGTCGAAGGCTGCTAAGGCGGAATTGAGTTCGGTAATGAGGGGCGTAGAGAGGGCGTTGAGGGCTTTGGGGCGGTTGAGTGTTACTGGGTTTGTTAGATCAGAGTTGTAGGCCCTGCTGAAAGTAAGAAGGACATACTTTGTCCAACTCCCGGTCGGGGTTCAGTCGTTTGTATAAAGTCGTAGGATTTCTCCGGCCATGCTGAATAGCTTCTAATGATGGTCGGAAGGGTGGAGTGTTTGGTAAATCGAGAGGCAATTGGCCTCAAGTTTTTAAATGTATTCATCTTGAAAATGTGAAGCTTTGATAACCTTTATTTGGAAGAAACTTTGATGGGCTTGCAGTAAGTAATTCCACAACAATTGAAGCTCTCAAGTATCATCCCACCATTTGTATGGCCGAAGCCAGCCGAGGAAGCTCCCATCAGTTTATCCGTGGGTGTGTTTGCATTGAAAAAAGGGTCTGATTAGATCAATTTAACATCCTTGCAAATTCACGGGCACGGCCGCGCGATCTTGACAAGGTGTTCGAGAACATTTCAACAAACTTAACAAAGAGTTCTGCGCCACATCGACGACACTCTTTAACAACGTCAAATCCTACGATCAAGTCAGTGACGAGTCAGACTTATTTTCGCTTGTGAAAGGAGAGGGAGATAGATAGAGACTTCAAGAATCATGGATTCAATCGAGCCTGAGCAGACCCCTTTTGCGGCTGTGAGCGCGCAGACTTCAAAGTTTTCGAGGGTGAGTTGGCGCTGAAAGCCTGGGTTATTGTACGTTTCTGGAGTTCCTGTAGCTGACAGGATGTTTACAGCAATACCAAGCATGGCTCGACAAGTCGACTCCTTATGTTCCCTATAGGTGGCTTGGCACGTTTGCTCTCCTCATGACCTTCTTCATCAGAATATTCGTTGCGCAAGGATGGTACATAGGTATGGGACCCTTTCGTAATCTACTAGCTAAACAACTGACCTCCTCTCTCAGTGGCATATTCCCTAGGCATCTACCTCCTTAATCTCTTCCTCGCCTTCTTACAACCAAAATTCGACCCCAGCAATGAGGCTATAGACAATGAAATGGAGGACGGTGCGGCGGGTGGCCTTCCTACCAAACAGGACGAGGAGTTCCGACCCTTCATCAGACGTCTTCCTGAATTCAAGTTCTGGTATTCGGCTACAAGAGCGATTGCCATTGGATTTGTTTGTACATGGTTTTCTATCTTTGATGTACCGGTTTTCTGGCCTGTGTTGGTGGTATATTGGTTGATCCTGTTCGCATTGACGAGTAAGTCTCTTTGAAAGCTATATTTCTATAGCTGCTAATGGATTCTAGTGCGGAGACAGATCCAACATATGATCAAATACCGATACGTACCGTTCTCGTTCGGGAAAGCCAAGTACACCAAGAACAGCTCATGAAGGGAGATTGAGTCAGAGAAAGAAGCGACTGGATTGTGTTGATATATTGATGTCAAACATCAAGTGTACAAAATCACCTTGGGCATGAGCATTGAGAAACTTTACTGCCTTTTAATGAAACCTTATCCATTCTCGTCATACGTAGGGACAGTGGCATCAAAAGGCTGGGGCATGGCTAGAAGCTACCCGCGGATAGAAAAATAAATCAGATTTCTCGCACCAGATATTGGAGGTACAGCTGTGAATCATCTAATTAATATTCTAGAGGCCGCTATCTAAGCAACCAATCATTTCTTCCCTCCGTCTACTCTATGTTCCATATACCACTAAATTTGTTCAGTATCTTTTTATTATTTCTGGGGTCAAGGACAATTTTTACCTTTACAGATCGTTCAATAGCCTCCTGCATTGGTACTAACGGCTTATATCCCAATGTCTTCCCCGCTTTCTCAATATTAAAAGTTGACGGCAAGAACAATAATAGATCATCTGCTCAGTAAGCGGTAGCCGTTTGCCCATTATTCAATACAGTGGCCTCATAAACCTAGCCAGAAGGAGCGCAGTTCCTCTACCCAACGGTAACCTTTTTATCCCCTTTATGGCCCAGTACTTTGAACATAGCTCGAGAGAAATCACAAAACAATATCGGCATATCGTTTGTTATAAAAAAAGCTTCCCCGTCGACTCTCTCCTCGTCTGGTGGAACAGTGGGAAATTCATGTGCACGAAGGAGTGGGGTAGCTGCTTGGATATGGCAACGGGCGAGGTTACCCGCATAAGTCTAATCAAAGAGATTTTTTTTGTCGCTGATTTGGACGTTGGGACTGCCGTTGTAGTGTAAATTTGCCATTCCAGGTATAATATAGGCATCTCTTTCTCCGAAAATTGCTCGGCCGCGGAGAGAACACATCAGGAGGGAGCTTTGACGATTGGCATTCAAGACGAGAATTTCTCCTTCGGCCCGAAGCAATGAGCTAGTCACTCAGTAGTAAAGGTATGGTCATGGGAAATCTCACCTTAGACCTCTGATAAGCATCTTTTTGAGCAGGCCCAGTGTTCAAGGGCCAAGTCTCATCTACGTTATCTAAAGACTGTGTGAGATCGCGTTGAGGAACAGAGCCACTACTCGCATACACCAATGCTTTAACCTCAGTCATTTGACAATCTTCTATGACATTCTTGGTGCCTACGACATTGATATGTTGAAACTCTGCCTCAGTTGAAGACCTAGGTGGGGGACTGATAGTGTGTATCACAATACCAGGATTTACCTGCTTGAAGACAGCTAGAATTGAGGCGAGTGATGATTTATCAGTGTCATAATACTTGATGTCAGGAAAGGGATGCGGATGATTGCTGGCTGCTCGACTAAGGATTGATAAGGAGCCGTTACAGGAAGAGTGAAGGTGGTTAACGATGACTACCGACTCCACCACAACCTCCTGAGACACAAACATTGGCCAGAAGGGGTTTTGACGCGTTCAAAGAAGCCATTGCTATGAGGGCATGTAGGGGATCAAGAAATAAGAATTAGAGAGGAGGGACACAAGTTAAGACATAACTCAAGCCAAGATTGAAAGCTGACATCGTCCCAAGCAATGGACGTTGATTGGCCACCAGGATAACGAGGAGAAAGATTCCTCTTGAACCTTATACTAATAAGGAATATATATTCCATCTGATGATAAGTTTATGGTATCTAGACTACTAGTTGAAAATAGTTTGCAAAGCTTGCTGGTAGGATTTTAAGTTATAGCCTTGAATTTAAGATATTATTTGTTGTTGAATATTATATAGGACTATAGTGATTTGTATATGATTATAAATTATATATAATAATTGAAAATCTAAGTATTATAGTTGTAATAATAAAAAACTATAATAATATAATTAATTTTATTATAAAA
>Ga0182030_10003055_pt1 | contig 35699 bp, 22 predicted proteins | sample 812S3MmetaG_FD_121299 | JGI IMG/M metagenome (GOLD analysis project Ga0182030, IMG submission 121299) | Permafrost microbial communities from Stordalen Mire, Sweden - 812S3M metaG (Illumina Assembly) | ecosystem: Environmental > Terrestrial > Soil > Wetlands > Permafrost | place: Sweden...
CATCGTTTCGGCCTTCATCCGACTCATATTGCCATTGCCGCGCTAAAATGGAAGCGGTCTTTTGCCACTTTCCAATAAGCGGCTTCCGTCAGCGGCCCTTGTTCAATTTTTCAGCAACGCGCGCAGCCCACATCGTCGGGACGCGTCGGGAAACAGCCACCATGATTTTATTTTTCAGGCCCGCCACCACGATGGGCCGGCCTTTGAACATGGCCTCACAGCCGATTTCCGCCACGCTCCGCGCGGTCATCGGACGCAAACTCGAAGAGTGTCCCATCCCGGCGCGCTGCTGGAATTCCGTCTGGGTGCCGCCCGGGCAAAGAGCCGTGACCGTGACGCCGGTGTTTTTCAACTCCAACGCCAGGGCGCAGGAGAAGGAGCAAACAAACGCCTTGCTGGCCGAGTAAAGCGCAAGATAAGGGCCGGGTTGGAATGAAACAGTGGAAGCGACGTTTAGAATTCGCCCTTCATTACTGTCAATCATTGGTTTTAAAAACAGTTTGGTCAGTTGCGCCAGCGAGATCATGTTGACCTGCAACATCTCCAATTGCCGCGCCAGCTCTGTCTCGGCAAACAGGCCGTAAACCCCGCTCCCCGCGTTATTGATCAGGATGGAAATCGGAAAATTACACGATTTTAATTCCCCGAAAATTTCCGCTGCCGAGGCCGGATCGGAAAGATCTTTGGCCAGCGTCTTAACTCGAATTTTGTGCCGGGCTTCCAGCGACTTGGCCCGCTCCGCCAACCGGGCCTGATCGCGCGCCACCAAAGCGAGGTCATGGCCTTTTGCGGCCAGCAACTCCGCAAATTCAAAACCGATTCCGGCAGTCGCGCCGGTGATGAGGGCATTTTTATTCATGATGCGTTCAACGAAATCCATTTCGACTTTAACTCTCCGCCCGGGCTTCGCCAAGCGACTTGACAATCGGGCGCTGCCGAGATTTGGCTGGACGGCGCGGACCTTTTCGCAAAAGGTGAAATATGATGAATCGGCCTTGCGCCACAGTACTGTTGATATTCGGGTCGGCGGTTTCCGTTTTGGCGCAGAACGAGTGCTTCATCCGCCTCAATCAATTGGGCTTCCAACCCAACGATACTAAAACGGCGGTGGCCTTCGGCGGACAACCAGTCGCCTCCGATTTCGAAGTCTTGGCCGCGAACGACGGCGGCACCGTCTGGCGCGGCGAAACCAAACCCATCTCCGAAAGCCAATGGGGCCAGTTCCATTTTCACGCCCAATGCGATTTCTCCGGCTTTCAAAAGGCGGGGCGTTATACCCTGCGCGTCGGTGCGGTGCGATCGGCGCCGTTCACCATTGCCCGCAATATTTATGCGCCGCTGCCGGATGAGCTGCTCGAATTCATGCGGGAGCAGCGTTGCGGATACAACCCGTTCCTCGATCAAACCTGTCATTCATTGGATGGACGAACCGCTTACGGGCCGCTGCCCAACGGAACTTTCCTCGATTGCACTGGCGGCTGGCACGATGCGGGCGACTTGCTCAAATACCTTTTGACCTCCGGCAACGCCACGGCGCAAATGCTCACGGCCTGGCGCCTGGCGGGCAGCGCGCAAATCTTTCACGACACCGTTCAGGCCAGCGGTCGGCCGGGCGCCAACGGCGTTCCGGACATTCTCGATGAAGCCCGCTGGGGTTTGCAATGGATGTTGAAGCTGCATCCGGCCCCGGATCAATTGTACCACGAGGTGGCCGATGATCGGGATCACGGCGGATGGCGTTTGCCCAAGGACGATATCGCTGACTACGGTTGGGGTAAAGGAAAGGATCGTGTCGTCTATTTTGCCGATGGTAAATCGCAGGGCCTCAAAACCTACAAAAGTGAATCCACAGGCATCGCCAATCTTGCGGGTCGTTATGCGGCGGCGATGGCGCTGGCCCAGTTAACCTTTACGAACACAGATCCTTCCTTCGCCCGCACTTGTCTTCAAGCCGGAATGGAAGTCTATCGTCTGGGCCGCGCCCATGAAGGCGTGCAACAAGGCAACTCATACAGCGCTCCTTACCGCTACGCGGAAACCACCTGGGCTGATGACATGGAGTGGGGAGCAGCCGCTCTTTATGCCGCCACTGGCGAATCGAATTATTTATCCGACGCCAAACATTACGCCGAGATGGCCGGCTCCGAATCATGGATGGGCCGCGAACAGACCGGTCATTATCAATATTATCCATTCATGAACATCGGCCACTTTGCGCTCTATGAATTTGCCGATCCGGCCTTGCAACGTGTCCTGGCCGGATATTATCGCGATGGCATCGAACGGTGCATGGCGGCGAGCCGGAAAAATCCGTATGGCGTAGGCGTTCCGTTTATATGGTGCTCGAACAATCTGCTGGCCGCGCTGGTCACGCAATGCGCCCTTTACGAGCGCATGACCGGAGACCGCCGCTACCACGAATTCATGTGCCGGCAACGCGATTGGTTGCTGGGGCGAAACCCCTGGGGGACATCGATGTTCACCGGCATTCCGGAGGGCGGTGTTTACCCGCATCATCCGCACCTGATGACAACTCAACTGACAGGCCGGTCAGTCCGCGGAGCGCTGGTCGATGGCCCTGTTTATGATCGAATCTTTAAAACTTTAAAGGGCATAACCACTCCGGCAGACGATCCGTTCGCCCCCTTTCAAAGCGATCAGGCCGTTTACCACGACGACCTGCACGATTATTCAAGCAACGAACCGACCATGGACGGGACAGCATCCGCCATTTTAATGTGGGCGCTGATCTGCGCATGGCAGAATTAAGTGAAAGGTTTGAGCCATAGCCCCGCCATGGTTTATTCTCAAGGGTGCAAATCGGCTTTTGACGGAGCAAGCTCCCTCCGAGGTAGGGACGGCTCGCCGGCGTCCGAAGTCGCCTCGGCGAGGCGGCTCTGCCAAAAGCTGATTGGCGCAGGGCGCGAAGAATTCTAAAGATATTCTATTGACGTCGGAAGCAAATTGTGGTTTTCTATTGAAGGATTGGAACGGAAAGAATTTCGGGGCAAAAGTTGATACATTGTTCTTTGTTTGCCCCACAGTATTTCGGATGCTAGCGTTGTACAGCAGCAACCGGAAGACCCCTAATCCTACAAAGTACTAAATTCGAAAATTCCCCGGGCTCTTTGGTCACCCTCTGGCCACTGAGCCCGGTTTTTTATTTCATTGCGCAGCGTTACCGTTCTGCTGACATTCCGCGACTGAGTCCGCCCTTGCGCCGTCAAACTCCCCATCTTACGATCCATGGATACTTATGAAAGAACTTGGCCCCGTTTCTCATTTGGATCGCCGGAAGTTTATTGTGAAGTCGGGAGCGGCCCTGGCCGCGCTCGCCTTCCCCACCATCATTCCGGCGGCGGCCCTTGGCAAAAACGGCGCGGTGGCCCCGAGCAATCGCGTGACCGTCGGCGTCATCGGCTGCGGCCCGCAGGGCCTCGGGGACATGAGCAATTTCCTGAACCAAAAAGATTGCCAGGTTGTGGCGGTGTGCGATGTCAAAAACGATCAGCTTGAAATAGCCCGCGCCGCCGCCAACGCCCAATACCAGAATCAGGATTGCCGAACGTATCACGATTTTCGCGAGTTGGTTGTCCGGCAGGACATCGACGCCTGCCTGATTGCCACGCCGGATCATTGGCATGTCCTGGCTGCCCTGGCTGCGGTCCACGCGGGTAAGGACGTATATGTGGAGAAACCTTTGGCGATCAGCCTGGAAGAGGGAAAAGTCTTGCGCACGGCGGTGCAGCGCAAAAAACGGGTTTTTCAGTTCGGCACACAGCAGCGGTCAGGACGCGAGTTTCGGCTGGCGTGCGAATTGGCCCGAAACGGCGTCCTCGGCAAACTGCGGCACATTAACATTTGGGCGCCGGGCAGCGCCCCGGGCGGTTCGCGCACGGTGGTGCGGGTGCCGCAAGGATGGGATTACGATTTGTGGCTTGGACAGGCGCCTTTCCAGCCTTACACGCAAGATCGCTGCTCAGCGGATGGAAACAAAAAGACCTGGTGGTATATCTCCGATTACGCTTTGGGCTTTATCGCCGGCTGGGGCATCCATCCGATGGACATTGCGCTTTGGGGCGCGGGCGATCTGATGGACGGCACTGTCACGATTGAAGGCCGCGGCAATTTCCGACCGGCGGACGGCGTATGCGACACGGCAACAATCTGGGAGGTGGACTACCAATTCAGCAGCGGCCTGACGGCCAAATTCGTGGGGGTGCCCGGCAACGGCAATACCGGCGAAACCTTTCTCCACGGCGAGGAATGGAAGCAGCGCTATCGCCAGATTACCAGCCACGGCACCGCCTTCGAAGGAACGGAAGGTTGGGCGGAAGTTCATCGCGGCGGCATCAATCTCCAACCTGAATCTCTGATTGACTTGAATCCCGACAACCTGAAGGTCCAGCTTGTCCGCAGTTCAAATCAGGTGCGCAATTTTATTGATTGCGTCAAAAGTCGCGCCGAGACAGCCAGCCCCATTGAGGCCGCAGTGAAGGGAGATGCTTTGTGCCACATTGCGGATATCGCCATCCGAATCGGCCGCAAACTGACGTTCGACATGAAGCAGGAGCGTTTCATTGGGGATGAAGCCGCCAACCAGCGTTTAAAAGCACGCCCGATGCGCAAACCGTGGAAGCTTTAACGCCGAAGTGGTTCTACACTTCCAGGCGATCGCCGGAACGAGCAACCAGTAAATATAGGACCGGCATGAGGAAAACGCTGATCAAAAGACGGGTGAAAAGCCCGCTCACGATCACCAGCGCGAAGGGGCGTTGGGAATCGGTGCCAACTCCCGTGGCCATGGCCGCAGGCAACAGCCCTAGAGCCGCCACCAGCGCGGTCATCATAATGGGCCGGAGCCGCAGGATGGCCCCTTCCCGGATGGATTGGGCAATATCGCTGCCCTCGCGCCGCAGTTCATTGACGCATGAGATATAGACAACCGCCGTCTGTACAGAAACGCCAAACAAAGCCAGAAAACCGATGCCCGACGAGACGGAGAACGGGGTGTGCGTCAACCAAAGCGCCACGATTCCGCCCACCGGTGCCGTCAATAATACTCCCAGCACCGTGATGAAGGGAAACTTCAAGTTGCTGTAGAGGGCAAACAGGAGCAAAAAAATCAGAAACAGCGTCAGCGGCAGGATGACGCGAAGTTGGTCGCGCGATGAGGTGTATTCGGTATATTCCCCGCCCCAATCCAAATAGTAGCCCTCCGGCAAGGACACCGTTGCCTTCACTTGCGCCCTGGCATCGTTGACCGCTCCGGCCAAATCGCGGCCCTCGACTGAGAACTGCACCCCGATGTAGCGGGAATTACTTTCGCGGTAAATGAAGGCGGCGCTATTTTCCACCTTGATGTCGGCAAATTCCCGAAGAGGGATTTGCTGCCCACCGGGCGTGGCGACGAGAATGCCGCCGATTTTTTCGGGCGTGCTCCGGTAAGGCTCGGCCAGCCGCACCACCAGGTCGAACTGCTTTTCTCCCTGCACCACTTGCGTCGCCGCTGTGCCGCCGACGGCAGCCTGGATCAATCCGTTAATGTCGGCAACATTCAAACCGTAGCGGGCAATTTTGGCGCGGTTGATGTTGACCGCAAGACTTGGCTGGCCCAGCTCCTGCACCAAGGTGACGTCTTTGATGCCGCGCACTTGTTCCACGACTTTCTTGATGGCTTTGCCCTTGCTTTCCAGGATGTTCAAATCCGGCCCAAACACCTTAACGGCCAGTGAGCTTTTCAAGCCCGTTTCCGCCTCGTCCACCGCGTCTTCAGCGGGCTGTGTGTAGTTAAAAATGATTCCGGGAAAGGCCTGGAGCTTTTGATTGATTGCTTCGATCAACTGGGGCTTGGTCCGATAGGCACCCTTCCATTCCGCGTAAGGTTTGAGTCCCACATAGTATTCGCAGTTGAAAAATCCGGTCGGGTCGGTGCCGTCATCGGGGCGACCATGCTCGTCGGCAACGATGGTGACTTCGGGAAATGAACGGAGAATCTGTCGGATTTGCGGAGAAATTTTCGATGATTCCTCGAACGATATGGTGTACGGCATGGTGGCGCGCACCCAAAGCGCCCCTTCGTCCAATTGCGGCATGAACTCCGCGCCGACGGACGGGATGAGCAGCAGCGAACCGGCCAGCACCAGGACGCAGCTTATGGTGGTCAGCCATGGATGGGCCAGGCAGAAATCCAGGCCGGTGACGTAGGCCGTTTTGACAGCCTCGAAAAGTGGATTGCGCCTTTCCCTCACACCTTTGCGCAAAGCCCAGGAACAAAGCACCGGCAAAAAGATCAACGTCAGGCCCAGCGAACCGATCAAGGCGAAAATCATGGTGTCTGCCATGGGAGTGAACAACTTGCCCGACGGGCCCGACAAAACATAAATAGGCAGAAACCCCGCCACGATCACGGCCACGGCGTAAAAAATCGGCCGGTCCACCTCCGCAGCGGCCTGCACGATCACTTCCCGGATGCTGAGGGTTTGGCCCTTGCGCGCCGCCACCCTTCGGAAAATATTTTCCACCATGACCACAGCGCCATCGACCAGAATGCCGAAGTCCACCGCCCCGATGGAAAGGAGGTTGGCGGAAACATTTTTCAGATCGAGGCAAATAAACGCAAACAGCATCGCCAGCGGGATGGAGGTGGCCACGATCAAGCCAGCGCGAACATCATAAAGGAAAAAGATGAGAACGATGACAACCAGCGCCATGCCACGCAACAGGTTGTCCTCCACCGTTCGGGTCGTCAGGGCGATCAACTCGCTCCGGTCATAGAAAGCCCGGATTTTGACATCCTTGGGCAGGATTTTATCATTGAGTTCCCTCGTTTTGGCTTCGACCGCCTGCAAGACGTTTTGCGTTTTCTCGCCGGTGCGCATCAGGATCACACCCTCGACCGCGTCATCCTGGTCCATGTAGCCGAATTGGCCCAGGCGGGGCGCGCTGCCGATGACGACCTTCCCGACGTCCTTTACCAGGACGGGGGTCCCGTTATGCTCAGTCAAAACTACATTTCCAATGTCCTCCGTAGTGACCAGCCGCCCCAGGCCGCGCACATAATAAAACTGGCCGCCCTGGGAATAGAAGCCGCCGCCGGCGTTGCCGTTGTTGGCTCCCAGAGACGAGGCCACGGCCGCCACGGAAAGCCCCACGCCGGCGATTTTCGCCGGGTCCAGCACCACTTGATACTGCATGGTTTCGCCGCCCAAGCCGGAATCATCGGCCACGCCAGGGACCGATTTGAACTGCCGTTGCACCACCCAATCGTCCATCGTTTTAAGCTCCATCGGCGAACGGTCAGGGCTTTGCAGGACATAGCGGTAGATCAAGCCGGAAGGCGAAAACATTGGGGCGACCGAAGGCGTTACGCCGCCGGGCAGGTTTAGATCGGCGATCCGCTCGTAAACGCGCTGTCGCGCGAAATAAATATCCGTGCCATCCTCATAGGTCAGGATGACGTCCGACAACCCGTAAAGTGAAATAGAGCGGACCACACTGATGTGCGGGATGCCGTTCATCTCCAGTTCAATGGGCACGGTGATGAGCCGTTCCACTTCCTCTGAGGCCTGCCCGGGCCATTGCGTGATAATTTCGACCATGGGCGGGGACAAATCGGGATAAGCATCCACTGGCAGCCGATTGAGCGATCTGGCCCCGACACCCACCAGCAGCCCGGTCAAGAGCACCACCAGAAAACGCTGGCGCAACGACGAGGCCACGATCCGGTTGATGATCGAGGCCGTGCGCGGCGGGCCGCTGGGAATTGGCAGATTGTCGCTCATTGGTTTTGCATGAATTGGACAAACAGCCCGCCCTCCGCCACAACTTGGTCCCCAGTTTTGAGCCCGGAGGCGATGTCGTACTGGTCGCCCTCGCGATAGCCCAGCGTCACGCGATGCCGGGCGAAGCTGCCGCCGGACTGCAGCACATAAACGAACGGCAGATTTTCCTCGTTCAGCAAAACGGCGGAAACCGGCACAAGCAGGCCCGAGGTTTCTTTCTTTGAATGAATCAGGACCCGGACGTACATCTGATCCTTCAGAGTGCCGTGAGGATTGTCAACTACGACGCGGACGGTGACGGAGCGGGTGTCCGGGTCCACCACCGCCGAAATATTATTTACAGTTCCGGAAAGGTTCTCCGCATCCGTGCCGGTCAGCACTTCGGCTGGATCGCCGAGGCTGACCGAACTAATGTCCGGCCCGAACAGATGCGCCATAACCCAGACCCGGGAAAGATTGGCAACTGTGAAACAAGGGCTGGCGCCGGCTTGCAGCAGCTCCCCGGCCTCGATGGGCCGGTCCACCACGGTGCCGGCGATGGGCGAACGAATAAATCCCTGGACGGTCGAGGCGGCCTTCCCCTCTTGAATCGCCTTGATGGTTTCAGGATCCACTTTGAGTGACACGAGCTGTTGAAGGGCGGCTTCCGCATCGGCTTCGGCATTGGTGGCATCAATTTTGGCCTGGTCGGCCTCGCGCAAACTGATGCCGTGATGCGCGATCAATTCCTGGTCTTGCTCGGCGAGCTGGTGGGTGATTTTTGCCGTGGCGAGCGCCTTGCGATAGGTGCTGATGGCGGTGGCAAAGTCCGGCGAAGCCACTTCCGCCAATGGCTGCTCCGCCTTAACTTGGTCTCCGAGCGAAACCAAAATGCGCGACACCGGGCCGGACATTGGCGCCAGGATGGTGGTTGCCTGGTCGTTGTCGAAGTCAACGGTTGCAGTGGTATCGACAGTCTTATGGAAATTGGAAATCTCAACGGTGACGAGATGTATGTTTTTCTGTTGAGCGGCAGTCAAGGTCACATTGCTGGCTGTGATGGAGGACGCCTCAGTTTTGTTGTCCATGTGCCGTGAACAGCCCGCGAAGAGGAGCACCGTGAAACCGGCCAAACCAGTCGCGACAATGTGCGCGAGCCCTTCGCAACGTCGAGGCGGCATACGATCCGCGAGTGTGTTTTTCATGATCACTTTCCTTTCAATTCCTCTTGGTTCCACCATCCGCCGCCGAGAGCCTGGAACAAGGCAGCGGTGTCGGCAAAACGACTGGTCTGGGCCTGAACAAGGTTGAGGTGGGCTTGCTGGTAGGTTTGTTCCGCGTTCAATAAAGCCAGGTAGCCGCCATAGCCAACCTTCCACTGCTCGCGGGAGAGGTCCAGAGTGACTTTGGCGGCTGCGTCGGCGGCAGCGGCCGTGGTGAGAGCGGAGGCGTCCTGTTCAAGCGCATTCAGGGTATCGGCGACATTCTGAAAAGCCGTAAGGACCGTGCTGCGATATTGTTGGGCCGCCTGGACATAGGCGGCTTTCGCAGCCCGTTCCTGGTGCAGGAGAGTGCCGCCCTCAAAAATGGGCATCGCGAGGGTGCCGCCTGCCCCCCAAAAGCCGGAGCCGGAGGTGAACAGCTTGTCGAGACTCAGGGCCGTGCTGCCGGCATTGGCGGTCAGCGTGATGTTGGGGAACCGATTGGCAATGGCGATTCCAACCTGTGCGCTGGCAGCGTGCAGGTTCTGCTCGGCCTGGAGAATATCCGGGCGTTGTTCCACGAGCTTGGAAGGGAGGCTCATGGGCAGTTCGCCCGGCAGTTTTAACTGAGAAAGATCGAAAATGTCGTTCGTCTGTTCACTGGGGAAATCGCCGGCCAAAACTGCCAGGAGATCGTGTTGCTGGGCCAATTGCTTGAGCAGCGGCGGAAGCGTGGCGTTGACCTGCGCGAGCTGCGATTCCTGGGCCGCAATATCCAGTCCGCTGGCGTGCCCCTTGGAGTACTGGTAATGCACGATTCCCAGCATGTTGGAGTTGAGGTCGATGATCTGGCGGGTTGTTTCAATTTGCGCGCGCAACGATGCCTCCTGAATCGCCGCAACCACCACATTGGCGCTCAAAGTGAGATAAGTGGCGATCATTTGAAAACGCGTGCTTTGTTCCTGCGCCCGGGAAGACTCCACAGTTCGGCGGTTCAGGCCAAAAACATCGGGCACATACGACACGCTGACTTGGGGCGTGAACAGATTGTATTCAAACACATTGGCATTGGGCGTCGGAGCGAGAAAACCGGACTGTCTCTGGCGGCTGGCCGCGAACGATCCGTCGACATGCGGGTAATAAGCGCCCCGTTGAGCCCGGAGGTTTTCCCGCGCGACCAGCAACGCGGCCTGCGCGGCCTTGAGGTCGGGATTGTTGGTGAGGGAACGTTGGATCAGTTCGTTGAGCGGTTCCGAATGGAACAAAACCCACCACTGTCCCGGAATCTCCAGTCCCGCAACGAAGCGTTGGGGTTCTCCAGCGGCTACGTTTGGGGTGCCAGGAGCGCCTTTGATCGGGGCAGAAGTATAGCTGTCCACCGGCGGACTGGCTGGCCGCTTGAAATTCGGCCCCACTGCGCAGCCTGGCACAGCCAGGAACGCCAGAATCAGAGACGCAGTCAAGACGAGTGATTTAAGAATTAACCTCATTCGGTCGGAATGCCTCGAGTTGAAGGCGTGGGTTTGCCACGCCGAAAATCCGGCTTGCGGGCGCTTAAACTGTCATTCTGTTCTGCCGTCGCTGCACCACTGAAGGGGCAGCCCGGCTCCAAGATTCTCATAACTTTCCCTCAAAGGACTTGTTGAGCCATATGACACCATGCCGCGAAGGCAAGGCAGTCACAGTAGAAAAATAATCAGCGAAAAAAGCTATAGCCGCGGGGGGGCGCGGTTTGGAGAAGAGTAAAAATTCAAGCAGGAAGCCAACGGAGCTTCTTCGGGCATGACACCGCAGAAAAGGCAGACGGAGGCAATAGTGAGAATAACGAGAAGGGTTTCCGTTAAGCCCAACTGCCCTGTAGCGAACGCAGACACGATACAGAAGTGGGCGGGATGATCGCAATCCGCATGAATACACTTGTGCAGTGACGGACTGACTGCCAGAGCGCCCAAAACGAGCACTACCACAACAGCGAACAACGCCACGACGGCCTTTGCAGTCCGACCAATACTCAAACAGAAACGGTTGCGACGCATGTCTTGGCAAAAAACAAACACAAAACCGGCATGAACGCAAGTCTGGAAAAACAGACTGGCGGAGGCAACCGGGCCAACGCGGGAATATTGCGCTGATTGGCAACGAGATTCACGATGGGTATAGGGTGGCGAGAGCCTCATTCCATTTCGCGTGCCGTGTCAGGACGGCGCAGCAGAACTTGCCGCCACTATTGACAACCGGCCCGGCTCAACTTGCGGTGCGCTCGGTGATTTGAAAGAGGATGTTGTTCAACTCTTGCATGCGCGGCGGCTTGCTGAGGACGGCATCCGCCGCCGGGGTGGCAGCGCCGTCCGGGGTCGTCATGGAGCCCCATCCAGTCAACATAATTATGGGCGTATGCGGCGACTGTTCCTTGATGGCGCGGGCCACGTTGTTACCGTCGATGTCCGGCATGCTTAAATCCGTGATGACGACTTCGTAAGGTTGGCCGGAATTGAGGCTGGATTGGAAAATATCAAGCCCTTCCCTTCCACTGGCGGCCATGGTGACCTGGTGATGGTCAAGGGCGAGGACGTCATGCATGACTTGCCTGAGTTCGGCTTCGTCGTCGATGCAGAGAATGCGCAAGGGACGGCAGGTGTCGCTGGTGCTGGGGAGGTCAGGATCGAGTTTCGGCTCCGAGGCGGATTCGAGGCGCCGGGCGGGGTCCATGTTTTCGACCGCGGCGGTGTCCGGCTCCGGGCGGTAGAATTCGCGCATGTGGGCAACGATTTGAGCGACGTTTTCGGCTGCCTGGCTGATTCGTTCCAACCGCTGGCGCGGGATGTCAGGCAAATCGGGCATGGTGCTGAGAAGCAGGTCCGAGTAAGCGGTAATGGGAGAGAGCGCGTTGTTAATGTCATGGGCCACGTCGCCCGCCAACTGGCCCAAGGCTTGGAGATGTTCCCGTTCGCTGACGGCCCGCTGAGGCCGGTCTGGATCGACAACCGCATTTTCTGCATCTTCGGCCGCCTGAATACGGTCGTAAAGGGTCTGGCATTCTTCCGTGGTGATAGGAGCTTTGGACAGCAAGGCTTCTTTCTCCAGGCGGATGCCCTCGATTTGGGCGCGAACCTGCTCGGCGTCACGCCGAATTTCGCGGAAGAGGAGGACGACCATGCTGAAGGCGATGAAGAGTTGAAGCAGGGCGGCAATGAAAAAGCCGGCGTCGTAGAAGTTTCCAAATTCGCGGGGAAACGGAAAGCTGCCGAGATAAATGGCCCAGAGCAAAAAGCCGAGTGACAACATGCCTACGCCGATAAACTCCTTTTGCCGGCGCATTCTCAAAAAACAAACCACGGCGAATGGGGTGCTCAAGCCCATCAAAATGAAAACGGGCAAACGCAATTCCAGGGGATTTGCTGCCATTTGCGGACTGGCCAAAATCCAGACAACCAAAAAAAGCGCGAAACCGGCGAATAATCTCCGCTGCACCGGCAGGCCGAGGAAACGCATGCTGCCCCACAAAAGAAGGACAGCCGAAAGCGAGACGCACGATTGATTGACGGCAAAAAGAAGGCTGCCCGGTGTTGCTTCTCCCAAGCCGAGGCTCAGCGTCAGCCATAACGCGTAAAAAAACCACCCGCCGGTCCAGATGTTGTAATAATCCCGGCGGGTATAGCGGTTGAGGTAGTAGAAGAGCCCGACCAGGACCCATACGCTCAGCAAAGATACCAGCAAAGCGGCGCGCAGGCATTCCCCGGGAAATGCCAAACCGATGGCGTAAAAATTCATCGTCTTGGGTCTATATCGGCAGGCAATGGAAGTACTTGAGGATTATTTATCCAATCTATTTCGATGAAAAAAGGCAAAGCCGGCAAACACTGTTACATGTTTGCCGGCAATGGCTTGTAAACTATCCAAATAAAGCGATTAATGCTTGTAGATGGTCATGATCTTATCCAGGAACTGCAGAGCCTGCTCTTTTTTCCTCTGGAATGAATTGCGTCCGATGATGGAGCCGAATCCACCGCCATCGCGAATGGCGGTTACTTCCTGGTAAACAGCGTCGTCGCTGTTGGTGGGGCCGCCGGAGAAGATCACGATGCGACGGCCACTGAAGGTGCATTGGACAACGTGGCGAACGCGTTCCGTCAGGGTGGCAATCGGAACCTTTTCCTTCTCATAAACTTTGCGGGCGGCTTCCTGCTCGAGATGGGCGGTGGGCAGCTTGACTTTGACAATGTGGGCGCCCAATTCGGCTGCGATATGAGCGGCGTAACCGCACACGTCCATGGCCGTTTCGCCGTTTTTCGTCAGGGACGATCCGCGGGGATAGGACCAGACAACGACGACCAGGCCGTTTTCCTTGGCCAGGGCCGCGGCGGCGCGAAGTTGTTCATACATGGCACAGCGGGCGGTCGAGCCGGGGTAAATGGTGAAACCGATGGCAGCGCAACCCAAACGCAAGGCATCATGCACACCGCTGGTGAGGGCGGGGAGAGGATCTTTTTCGTCGAGCAGCACGTCGTGATTGTTAATCTTCAGGATCAAGGGCACTTCGCCCGCGAAATCGCGCGCGCCGGCCTCGAGAAATCCGAGAGGGGCGGCGTAGGCGTTGCAACCAGCCTCGATGGCCAGTTGGAAATGGTAGCGAGGATCGTATCCTGGGGGGTTGACGGCAAAACTGCGGGCGGGACCATGCTCGAAGCCCTGGTCCACCGGCAGGATGACCAGCTTTCCTGTGCCGGCCAATTTGCCATGATTAAGCAAACGGGCCAGATTGGCCAGAGTGCCCGGGTTATCACTGCCATACCAACTGAGGATCTCTTTTACTTTAGGTGTATTCATTATGTGTTTGTTTTCTATCGATACTAAGATTTATCCGCCACGGGTTTCCACTCATGCACGGCCAGCGCGGCTGCGCCCAGCGCGCCATTGAACTCGCCCAAATCAGACACTACCAAATGCATCGCCTTTTCGGAATGGCAAAATTCCTGGAAGCTTTGCCGGACCTGGTCCAGGAAGGTGCTGCCAAAAGCCGGAAATGCGCCTGCCAGGATGATTTTGCCGGAATTAAACGCCCGCTCCAACTGGCAGGCCACCAATCCGAGCGTGGAAGCCACCCTTTCCAAGAGTTTGACGATGGTTTCATCGCCGTCGCGCGCCGCCTGGAGCAATTGCGCGAGGCTGAATTGCGCGCCAAGTTGGGCGTAGAGAGGATTAGCCTCGCCATTGGCGGCCAGGAAGGCTTGAATGCCGCGCAAAGAGGCAATGTCTTCCAATGCCGGCAGATGGCCACCCGGGCTGGACCGAAACGGTGCCACTGGGGCGCAGGGCCAATCGCCGATCTCGCCCGCCAAATTATTGCTGCCATGATAGATATGGCCGTTAATGACAATTCCAGCGCCAATGCCGCTGCGCATCCCCAGGCAAATAAAGTCCTGCAACCCGCGTCCCTGCCCGAACCAAAGCTCCGCCAGCGCCATGGAACGGATGTTATTCTCCAAAAAGACCGGCACGGAAAAACGGCCAGCCAGCCGTTCTACCAGCGGAATGTTATTCCATCCGCGAATGTGTTTGTACTGCCGGGCTATGCCCTGGACGGGATCGATCGAGCCGGGAACGCCCACGCCGATGGCGAGCACCCGGCGATGATCGTTGGATTTGACTTCAAAAATGGCATTTTCAATCTTTTTCAGGATATGCTCGACGGTATCAGCTTCCGCAATGGTGTCGTGAAATTGTTTAAGAGGTTTTTGGGAAAAATCCACCGCGGTGGCCATGATGTTGCGGGCCTCAAAATCCACGCCGATGAAGCGTCCCCCCTGGGCGTTGAGACCCAGGGCGGTAGGGGGCCGGCCAAACTCGCGCCCGACGCGTTTGCCTTCCGACAGGAAACCTTCTTCGATCAAATGGTCCACATAAATGCCGACGGTGGAAGGAGCCAGGTTCAGACTGCGGGCGAGCTCGATGCGCGACAAACCTTCCTGCGCGCGGACGCGACGAAGCAAATCAGCCTCGAGATGCGCGATAGTCTCATGTTTGATTTTGAATCGGCGCGGACTGCTCCGCGCGGGCCGTCGCTGCCCGGTAGTCTTATCCGACAAGAGATTATTACCCTGTCCTTTCATGCGTTTTCAAAATAAGAAATTCTATTCAAGAGGGCGAGTAAAAAGTGCAAATTGTTCTGACCCGGTTTTTTAGGCGGCGTAATTTGGGTTGAATGGCAGGGGCACGGCAATAGAATGCCGAGACACAAATGAAACAAACCATCACGCTGTTGGCAGCGCTGTATTTAGCGGCGGGAGCAGGAAATCTCAAGGCAGCCGATGCCGGAGAGGGGTGGTTCAAAGGAGAGCATTACGGGGGCCGGGGGGACGTGGAGTATCTGCAGTTGCTGGAGACCGCACGGCGGATGTTCGAGCCTGACCCGGAACTGCAGAATATATCGATGCTCTACACGCCGGCCTGGGATGGTTTTGTGGAGGGGCCGACGTGGGACGCGTGGTGGATTCAAAACAGCTACGGCACGACCTATTGCGCGCTCCCGTTTTATCAGGAGCCGTTTATCACGTTCCTGCAAAATGCCCAGGACCTTTGGTTCGACCAAATGGGCGATGGCCGGCGTGTGGGGGGAAAGCCGCCATTCGATTGGGTCGCGCCCGACGGCGCGTTATGCGATTGCGCGCAGCCGGGCCGAATCATCTACCGGCAAGGCGATGGAAGAACCGGGATTCATGATTGGGCCCTGGAATTCACAGCGGCGGGCGTGCTGATGCAGTCGGAATTGTTGTTGATCAGCCGTGACGAAAAAGCGGTCGCGCACTACCTGCCACTGCTCGAACGATGCGCGGGGTTTATCGAAAGCCGAAGGGACCCGACCAATAACCTTTTTTTGGCGGGGCCGGCGGCCAATCTTTTGGCGCCGAGCTATGCAGGTTGGGCGCGGCCTGACGGTTCGTATGGAAAGGCTTACCTGACTGGATTGTCGATTACGTATATCGCGGCATTGGACCGGCTTAGCGAGGTCGAGAAATTCGCGGGGCGGCAGGCAAAGGCGGCCGCATACGAGCGCGATCGCGCTTTGGCAAAATCGGGGCTGCCACGACTAATGACGGCGGCGGGCTATTACATGAGATCACTTGATCCGGATGGAGTTGAACACGGCGTTTTGGGCGCGGCGCGGCATGGGTACTTTGAGGCTTCGCCCAATCACGATGCCATTGCCTTTCGGGTGGCGGACGACGCGCAAGCGGAAAAAATCTACGGCGTGATCGCTTCTTTGCCGGACCTCCGGCCTTATGATTTCGTTCTGCCGAATTACCCGTCGTATGACGACATGTATGAAAAGCCCGAAGGCTTGTGGGCTTACGGCACATGGGTCAACGGCGGAGATTGGTCCACTTGCGAGGCGCGCATGATGCTGGGTTATTACCGGCTTAGAAAATTTGACGATGCGCGGAAATCGATGCAGCGGTTGCTGACTTTCGCGGAAAAATTCCGGATGGATAATCCATTGGTGAACTTCGGGCATGACGTTTACCAGCCACAGGAGCCCATTAACCTTTGCTACGACACGTTTGGGCCGGCGGCGGGGTTGATGCGCGGGTTGTTCGAGTATTTGTACAGTGCCGAAGGTTTGACGCTGGCGCCGCATATTCCGCCGGGGATAACGGCCTTGCAGCAGCGGGATGCGGTGCGATTTGGGAAAAAGCTCGTTTACTGTTCCACGGTGGGCAGCGGCCCTGTCACCGGTGCGCTGATCAATGGGAGGCGAATGAGGCGGTTCGATGGCAGGACGCTTTTTCTGCCTTATAAAGATACCCCGGATGTGGCCCGAGTGCTGATTTTGTTGGGTGGAGCAAAGCAACCGTCCCGGCAGGCCCTGCCGGCGCAGGGCGGGGAGTCTGTGGGAGGGGAGCGGATTTACGGGAAATCGGACTTGAGGCTGCAAGAGTTGGACGACAAGGGGAAACGGTTGAGCGATTTTCAGCGGCGGTTGAAACGGGCGGGACTGGGGCGGAGCTACGTGGCCGCACACGCGCAACTGGCCCTGCGCTGCATTGAGACGGCGCACGTTCATTTTAAGCGGGTGGAGGAAGGCAGCATCGTGCTGCTGCCGGAAGCGTCGCAAAAGGCGGCGGATCAATCGTATATCGATACAGCGCGCAAACTTTGCGAAGGTTTGGAGAAAGTGATGGAAACCTATAAAACGTCGCCGGACCGTGAGCAGAAGATGATCTATTCGCTCTGGCAGAAGGCGGACCAGAGAAAAAAACAAGTTTTGGATTGAAGCGCCGGTGCGCACAAGGCAAGCTCCCGGGATGAGTAATGGCGCTCTTCCCGTCACCGATGTTCCGCGCGGCAGGCCTGCCCTTTCTGTGCCTACACAGCGGTTAATGTCGCTGGACGCGCTGCGCGGCTTCGATATGTTTTGGATCATCGGTGCCGATGAGTTGGTTTCGGCTCTCGATAAGATGGCCCATCCCAATGGCGACGGAGCGGGCTTTTCCATCGTCGGATTTTTGGCGCGGCAACTGGAGCACTGCGCCTGGGCCGGATTTCATTTTGAAGATTTGATTTTTCCGTTATTCGTTTTCATGGTTGGGGCGTCGCTGGTGTTCTCGCTCACCAAAACCATCCGACAGGAAGGCCGGGCCGTGGCGGTTAAACGCGTTTTTCGCCGGAGCATCCTGCTTTTTCTTCTCGGTCTTTTTTATTCCGGCGGCTTCAGCGGCAATTGGCCTGATATGCGGCTGCTCGGCGTGTTAAACCGCATTGCCCTCTGTTATTTCTTTGCCGGGTTGATTTTTTGTTTCTGCAATGTGCGCGCCATGATCGCCATCTGCGTGGGACTGTTGCTGGGGTACTGGGCGCTGGTAGCCTGGGTGCCCATCCGGAACATTCAATTGGAAAAGACGGCCCTCGCGAAATTGGCGGCGGAACGCGGTGTGCCGGATGATGCCAAGGCGCTTTTTGATGGGACGACTGACCGTGTGACGGGCCATTACGAACACGGCTTTAATCTGCCCAACCATTTTGATTTCCAGTATCTGCCGGGGCGCAAGTACGACACATACTTTGATCCGGAAGGCTATTTGAGCACGTTTCCGGCAATCGCCTCGTGTTTGCTGGGCGTTTTTGCGGGGTTGCTCCTGGCCAATCCTACGTTCAGAGACCAGCAAAAGGTCATCTGCCTCATTGCCGCCGGACTGGTTCTGTTCAATCTGGGCTGGCTTTGGAATGTCGAATTCCCGGTGATTAAGAAAATCTGGACGTCGTCCTTTGTGCTGGTGGCGGGCGGCTGCAGCGCGTTCCTCCTGGGTGTTTTCTATCTGGTGGTGGATGTTTGGAAATATCAGAAATGGTGCCAGCCGTTTGTGTGGATGGGAATGAATTCCATCACTATTTATATGACAGTGAACATCCTGGGCCGGGGTGGCTTTGGCAGACTGAGCAGCCGCCTGGCGGGCGGAGATATTCGCGATTTTTTCAATAATCATTACGCGGGAAGCGGAGACCTGGTTGTGGCCGTGGTTGGACTGCTTTTGGCCTTCTGGCTGATGCATTTTCTCTATCGCCGAAAAGTTTTCCTTCGTCTTTAAATGCCCGTAAACACAGCATTTTTTGCATCGTGCAGGACAATTTTGGCAAAGAAATGCCCAAGAAATGACTCTTGACAACCGGGGCTAATTTACCGATCATATCTTATGAATTCAAACTGTAAAAAGGCGGCTTTTACGTTGATTGAGCTTTTGGTGGTCATCGCCATTATTGCAATTCTGGCCTCGCTTCTTTTGCCTGCCCTTGCCAGGGCAAAAATTGAAGCCCAGCGGGTCAAATGTATGAGCAACCAGCGCCAGTTGGCGGTGGCATGGCACCTGTATAATGTCGATAGCAAGGGCGACATCGTTACTTCATATCCCATTCAACCGAAGACTTATATGCCGCCAGCCAATACGGCTTGCTGGTGCGCAGGTTATTGTGGCGGGTCGAGTATATCCGATCAATATGGTCCTTATACTGACCCCACAAATGATGCGACCGAGTATGGTAATCCTCCTTTTGATTCGAGCAATCCTCTCGCCATCCAATTGAGTGCGTTTTGGCCTTATGTGAAATCGCTTGGAGTTTACCTGTGCCCTGCGGATCCCAGAATGATCAATGGTTCAAACGTCGTGCGAAGTCTTTCCATGAATGGCTGGCTAAACGGCCTCAATATGAATGCGGACTCAGCCACCTTGCCGCCGGATGGCTATGGAGATACTTACAGCAGTCCCAAGTACATGTTCGCCATAAAGGAAGTTGATATAAAACGCCCAGCCAATCATTGGTGCATGATTGATGAAGACGGTCACAGCATCAACGACGGGATGTTCCTGGTTGATATGGGCAGTGGCAGGGGAATTGTGGACGGCCCGGCCCGAAGACACGGCAATGCCTTTGCGTGGAATTTTTGCGACGGCCACGCTGAGATCTACAAGCTCAGGGACCAGGGGATGATAACTTGGCAAACCCTCCCATTCGCGTCAGCTACGGTGCCACGCGACTATAATACTCTTACCAATCATACTACGGACCCGAGATGACCATGATCTATTCTTGAGATTGCCGGTCTGTTTGATAATTGACCGGTTAGATCGTAATTTCGACGATTGCGGTCAGTTCCTCAATGGTCAGAATAATCGGGTTCGCTTTCATGCTGCTGGCGTTTCTTGATTTTTTCACAAGATCAGCGATGTGCCCAGCCCTCAGGCCGCACGCGCCAAGTTTCGGTATTTGCAAATCCGACACCAACCGGCTCACCCATTCGACCCCCTCATCGGCCAGCGCATTGCTCCGGCCTGTCAACAAGCGCGCCACTTCTTCATAGCGCGGCAAGGCCGGGTTGGCGGGATCGCGGGAGCGCAAGGCGGCCAGGTTGGCTGCCATCACTTTGGGCAGCAGCACAGCGCAAATCGCGCCGTGGGGTGCGCCAAACATGCCGCCAATTACACCGGCCATGCCATGCACCGCGCCCAATCCGGCGTTGGCCAGGGCCAATCCTCCAAACAAGCTGGCCACGGCCATGTCCTCGCGCGCGACGGCATTGCGCCCGTTTTCATAAGCGGCCCGCAACGAACGCGCCGCCCGCCGAATCCCTTCCACGCACAATCCATCCGTCATGACATTGGCCCGCGCGCTGACGTAAGGTTCGATAAGTTGAGTGAGGGCATCCAATCCAGTGCTGGCAGTCAGCGCTGGCGGCAAATCCCAAGTCAACTCGGGGTCCACCAACGCAGCTTTCGGCAACATTAACGGACTGCGCAAGCTGACTTTAACCCCGTGTCCCGCCGAAGTCAGAACGGCGTTGCGCGTGACTTCTGAACCCGTGCCGGCCGTGGTCGGAATCGCCAGACAAGGGGCAGGAGAATGGGTTAAAACTTTGCCGGCGCCGATCACTTCGAGATAATCGAGCACATCGCCGTCGTTGGTCAGCATTGCCGCGATGGCTTTGGCGGCATCCAGTGCGCTGCCGCCGCCGAAGCCGACCACCAAATCGCAGTTCTCCAGGCGGGCCAATGCTGTTCCCCGCCGAACCGCTTCCAAATCAGGTTCGCCCTCGACCGAAGAGCCGACGACGCGAATGTTCACTGCGCGCAAAGCATTCACCAACTTCCCCGCACGAGCTGCATTGCGGCCCGTCACCACCAATGCAGTGCGCCCGAATTCTTTGGCCAATGAACCCGCCTGGGCAATTGCGCCGGGGCCAAAAATGATCCGGCTGGCTGTGGCAAACTCAAAACGCATGAGAATTCCCCTGCTTTACCATTGATCATCCGGCGGCATAAGGCTGGTGAATTTTACGCTGACGCGCGGTTCGGCCATCATGGGCGCCACGGTATCGCGCCAGATTTGATAATGGCGGGTCTCCTTATGTTTCGCCGGCGCCTCAGCGTTTCGATAAGCCTCGACGAGCACGTAGCGATTGGGCGCGTCCATTTGCCGTGCCAGATCAAACCGGGCGATGCCCGGCTCTTTCAAACTCTCCCGCGCATTGATGACGGTGGCTGCTTCAAATGCCGAGGTCGATTCGGGCTTGACCAAAATATGAATATGAACGACGAGCATCGAATTCTTTTAGTCGGGTTTCTCAATGCAAGCAAGGGTCTTTTGAGTTGCCTCAAATCTGGCGGCTTGTTTGTTGACTCAAAATGCGAAACCACTTGACGCCATTTGCCCTGGGAAGGGTGCGAAAGCGCAATTGCGGAATGTCGGAAAGCTGGTTGCGGCTGAGCGGGAATTTCGCAACGCATTGCGGCGCGCGCCAGACGAAGATGCCCGATGCCACATGGCAATTGCCAACACGTGCGCCCACCCCTGCCTTGCGTTCCAGCGGGGCTTGATCGTTATTGCTCTTTCGCCGGGCCGTAGCCTGCGGCAGAAAATGGAGTAGGAAGCTTCGGCAATGATTGACGCCATGCCAGGGCAGCAGCACGCAGCCGTTGCGTAATCACGGGTTCCTGCGAGGATAAATTGTTGGTCTCGTTGGCATCGGTTACTACATCGTAAAGTTCTGTTGCCGCGCCGTCGTCATTGACCAGAAGCTTCCATTGGCCGTCGCGAATGGCGATGTGCGGACTGCGGTCGAAGGCGGCGGCGGGATAGTTGAAGAATTTTGATTTGCGTCCGTATTCCCAGAAAATGGATTTGGTATGGGCGAGAGGCTGATTGACCAGCGCCTCGGTCATGTCCTGCCCGTCAAAGGCCACCCCGGCCGGCAAGGGTGCGTGGGCAATCGCGCACAGGGTCGGGAAAAGATCGACTCCCTCCAAGACGGTCCGCTCGTCGACTCGTCCCGGTTGGGTGTGACCGGGCCAGCGAACAATGAAGGGAACCCGGATGCCGCCTTCATAGAGGCTCAGTTTGCTCCCGCGCAGCCCGCCGGTGCGAGCGTGTTTAAAGGAAGGCAGCGGACCGTTATCACTGGTAAAAATAACCAGCGTGTTTTGCTCCAGGCCAAGCGCCTTCAACCCGTCGAAAAGCCGTCCCATTTGCACGTCGTATTGGGCCAGGACATCGCAGAAATCCCGCTTCTGCGCCGAGTTCGGATTCGCCGATTGCCGTTCGAGATTTGGGACCCAGGGCGTATGAACGTCGTCTGGCCAAATATCGACATAGCAAGGCTGGTTGGTGTGATGACGGAGAAACTCCAGCGCGTGGTCAACAAAATAGCGGGTGCGATCCCACCGTTTGACCGGGTCCTTGGGTGACCAAATCCAGTGGGTGGCGGTGATGTTGGGATCCGGCTCCGGGCTTTCGTAAGTCCCGACATGCTCGTCATAGCCGTAGGCGCTGAAAGGAGGCGCATTCGTGACGTCGCGGCCGCCGCCCAGATGCCACTTGCCGAAATGTCCCGTCGCGTAGCCGGCGGCTTTCAACACCCGGGCCAGCGCCGGTGCCGAGGGGGGAAGAAAATCGGTTTGCTCGCAGTCGCGATTTTTTGCGCGAGTGTCAAGAAAAGTGGTGAAATTCCAGCGCGCCGGAAACATGCCGGTGATGAAAGCCGCGCGGGAGGGCGAGCAAATGGGAGCATTGTCATAGAAATGAGTAAAACGAACGCCGTCCCTGGCGAGCCGGTCGATATTGGGCGTGGGCGCGAAATTCCCGCCGTAACAATTGGGATCGCTGTAGCCCATGTCATCGGTGAGCACAAAAACGATGTTCGGCTGTTTCGCGGATGTTTGGGCATGACAGGGTAAACCCGCCACGCCGAGCAGAGGCAGATCCACTGCGAAAATATTTAACAACCGCAACCAGTTTTGCATAAGTTCATCATGAAACGAATTGTTGCCGGTGACGACAAGCAATTCTTTGGCCGGACGGTGCAACAAGCGACACACTGTTGATTATCAAGCATTTAAGGTGCAACCTGTTGCACCATTTTGGCCCAATATCCGGGTGTTGGGCCAATATCAGGAGAGGCAAATGCGAAAGGCTGAAGGCTGAGGGAAGGTTCTGATCAGGGTCTATTGAGTCTCACTCCACCGATTTGTGGAAGAGGGTGTGACGGGCGGAGAGGGCGCGGCCAAATCCCGCGACCAGCCAACAGGACAATAGGATCAAGATGACGTTTTCGGTGAGCTTGCCGCAGATAAAGACCTCTCCCGCACCGCAACCGCAGTCAAATTTTACCGCGCAGAAAGGGATGGCGCGAAGGGATTGCAAAACCAACGCCCGGTGCAAAACCAGCCCTGTGAACGGAATCAAAACTCCAACCAGGGTCAGCGCCGTGCCACGAACAGCAATGCCGGCCAGAAGCAATATTCCGCAAAAAGTTTCAAACCACGGCAGCCCGGCGGCGATCGAATTTAACAGAAAGGGCGTATGGACCATTTCGTATTGACGGACGAGTTTCAAAAACTCCACGGGGTGCATGGCTTTTTTCATTCCCATGTAAATAAATAACGCGCCCACCGCCCAGCGAGCTAATACGGCGCCTGTTTCAAGCGTTTTGCCCTTCCATGTTTTTGGGTTGGCGGTCATTTGGGGTTGGCGCGAAGGCCACTGTTTCTCGGGCCGGTTTCGACGGGCAAATGGTTCGTTTCCCAGGCAGTGAATCCCCCGCCGTAAACAAATAATTTCTGGTTTGGAATTCCGGCGTCCCGTAGAAGAATCGCCGTGGTATCGCCGTCTTCACAATCGCCGCCGGTGCAATAAACCACCACCGCTTCGGCCAATTGGCAAACAGGCAGCACGACGCCAAATTCCTTTTCCGAATGATACGGGTCCAATTCATAGGCGCCGGGAATATGGCCTTCCTGGTAGTGGTCGGGGTCGCGTGCATCGACAAAGACGATGCGGCCATCCTGACTGCGCGGATCATGAAAACGGGTTTCGACCTGGTCCAACTTTAGCTCTTGCAGACCTTTGTCGTGCAGGCGCTCGGAAATTTGCTCCGCTTCCGACGGCTCATTGGTAGACGCAGCACCGGGCAGGGCTTGAATTGGCTTGGGAGGTGCAGAAGCTTGATTGGGGCCGGTGGGAAAGTAGTTTCGGGACAGCGCCAAGCCGCGCGGCGAGAGTTCATTGGCAAGCAGAGCGAGGCCGAAGCCAACGATGACCACGATTACGGCTTCAAAAACAATCGTTCTGATTTCGGACTTCAATCTCGGCACATCCCCGGCCTTTGTAGATCAAGGATGAGCGATCGTCGGCACAGGCGGCGGGTTTTGGCTCATCGACCTGGGACGAACCAGAGGCGCGGACATAACCGGTTGACGCGGATATTGCCGGACGGGCACCACGATAACCGGCTGTTCAGGATTATTCGATTTGACGCTGACATGGACATCCTGGCCGGGAGCAACCTGATACCCCGGAGGAAAAACCGCCGCGATCTGGAAGACGCGTCCCGGGGTGGTTTCCTGCATCTCAACGCTGATTTTTTTGTCGGAAACCTCGAGGTCGGACAAGGCGAGGGTCTTGCTTCCGTTGGCGGTAATGGTAATACGGTTGGTCAGCCAGCCGTTGATTTGCGGCAAGAGCGCAATTTGCGGAGGAGTCACTGCAATTGACGGCTGCACCATGGCGTTAACAGTGACGGTCAGCACCGGCATATTGGTGAGGGACGTATGGATGGAAATTGTTCCCGAATTATTCCCCGGCGCCAAAGGCGGCACGGTGGTAATAGTCAACTCGAATTCTTTGCCGGGTTTTACGGTCTTCAACTCGGCCTTGAAGGAGCGGGTGGCGGAGGTGGGATCGGACAGAGTAATTGGCTCATCGAGTTGATCGGTGATATGGACGACGGTGGTTGAATTTGAGGGGGCGTCAGGCATGACCACCATGTAGGCGAACTGCGGACTGATTTCAATCGCCTTGCGCACCGAACCGCGCAGGATAAGAGTTTGGTTGGGTTGCAGCTTGGAGTTGGAAGTAACCGTAATGGTTTTGGTGACGTCGCCGCGAAAACTGCCGCTGTCGAACTTAATGGGAATTTCGCCGGTTTGGCCTGGCTCGACTTGATGAGCCCAGTTTCCCGCTGTGGTGCAATGGCAACCGGGGGCGACATTGGAAATGATCAGCGGTTGGTCCCCGGCGTTGCTGACAATAAAGGTGTACTTCACCTGTTCGCCAGCCATGACTTTGCCGAACTGATATTCGTTGGTGAGGAACACCATGCGCGGGCCCAACGGGACTGGCGCGGCAGGACTAACCGGCACGTTTTGGGCAGCCAAATGTGATGGAATGGCCATGAAGGCAGAGCAGAACAAAGCAACGCCAATCGGTGGGATTTTCATATAATTTTCTCTTGCACTTTTCCTTCAAAGAAGCGGACAAAGCGCTGAAAGTCAAATGAGAAGATGCCGGCAACAAGCCCCCCGGCGCATCCGGTGTTAAGCTGGACGGCGAGTCCGCGAATTCGCGAGCCCGCCGCCGTTGCCGGTAATATTGGTGCGGAGATCAGAAGGAGCATGAACCGGTGCTGCTCCAGGAACCGGTGCAATTGGAACCGCCGCCGCCAGTGGCTCCGCCGACACAATAGGGCTTGTGATTTTCAGGGCTTCCGCATTGGTCACCGGAACTATAATACTGGCCGTTCGGGCAGTAGGTTTGATGGCAAGCCTTCGGCGCGATGGACCCGCAGGAAGGCTGGCTGTCGTTGTAACAGGCCGCGCCCCACTGCCAGTTGCAGTTGAAGCCCGCGGTGTCACAACTAAAGATGCCGGTCCAGCAAACTGATTGGCAATTGGCAAAATTAGTCTGCCACGGGATGGAACAGCCTTGCAGGAAGATTCCGTCGTCTCCACCGCAGGGCAGCGTGGTATTCCATTGCGTTCCGTCAAACCAATTGGTCCCAACCGAGCAAGTGGGGCTGAAGTTGATCTGTCCATTGGGAATCGGGAACGTGTAGGTCTTTCCACCCGAGCAAGTCAACGTGACTGATGCATTCTGGCAGAACACCGTCACCTTCTTGCCGGGATTGCCGCTGATATGGGCGTTGCACCAAACCCAGCCACTGCCGGGGTTCTGTGAATTGAAATTGCCACAGATTGTGTTGGTGATGCACTTGGTCGTGATGATGGCGGTAGTGGTCGCTTGATTGCTGACTGAGTTGCCAGTGGGCGGCGTGCCGATGGCCCAAGCGGTATTGGTCAGACAACCATTGGTCTGCACAACTACATAATTGGAGCTAAACACGAACCCTTGTCCCGGCGCCACAGCCGACGAGGTGAAGATTATGCCACCCAGAAGAGGATCGTTGACCTTGAGACTCAGGCAAGTGTTGCCGGTATTGGTCACGGCGAAGCTGTAGCAAGCCGTTTGCCCATGCGCAATCGAGCAAGGGCCGGTCTTGATAATCTTGACAGCGGGAGACGAACCGGTATAGCCGAAGCTCACACCCGTCAGAGTCTGGCAACCACCCAAGGTAACCGTCTGGCTGTTTGAAGTGTCGCTCGGAACGGTCTCAGTATAACCGGAAGGAGGTGTTACAACCACCGTATAAGTTCCGGCGGGCAAATTGGCAAACGAATAAGCCCCGCTGGTGCTGGTGGTGGTTGTGGCCACAGTCGATCCGCCGGAATTCTTAAGAGTGACCGTCACATTGGTCATTCCTTCGTTATTGGACAGATTGGTATCGCCGCTGCAGGCCAGGACAACCGCGCCTGAAATACCCGCGGAACTGCCCTGCTGAATGGTGATAGTCTGGACACAGCTATTGCTATGGCCGCAAGCATCCACGGCCGTCCAAGTGCGGGAAATGACGTAATTGCCCTGGCAGGCCGTGTTCGAAACAACATCACAATACTTCACGCACGGATTGGGACTGCAAGCATCGGTCACAGTGGCTGTGCCAGTCTGCGAAGGAGGCGGAATATAAACAGGGGCGAGATGCGTGATGCACCAACTGCTGACCTGGCCGCCTTCGAAGCATTGATTGAGATTGGTGACAAGGCTGCACAGATAACTCAAGCTGCATCCCTGCGGCAGTGTTCCACAACCCAGGGCGGTATTGCAGATGCCCAGGATGCCGCGAACGGTCTGACCGTTGCAGGGAGAGGTGGGATCACACAGAACCGCGTCGCCGCAACGTCCGAAGAAGTCGGGCACTTCGTAGGTGCAGTCGCCAAAGTCACAATTGAGCTGCAAGGCAAGGACCTGCGAGCAGAACGCACCCGCGTTGCAACTGGTAGGATTGGTTGCGCTGCAATTGAAGAGGCCGGGAGCCCCGGTGAAACCAAGGCATTTCTGCACGGCAGACGGCGAAGTGAAGGACAGGCAATAGCCATTGGTTGAACCGATTCGCAAACAACCATTGCTATAAACCGTGGAGAAACAGTTGGTCAGGACATCGACCGGGTTATTGCCGCCGCAAGGAACCCAGAATTGATTGCGGGGAGTGTTGCCCAGCCATTGGTTCCACCAATTTCCATTGAGGGTGGTCCAGCAACCGGACCAGTGGTTTCCGTTGCCGATATTGGTCCAGCTATCCCACCAATTGGTGCCGGGGTTTGTGCCGTTGCACGTCGTCCACCAATTGCTCCAGGAAGGCCAGCAGTTGGTCGGAGAGTTGGTGGTGCAGTATGCCAACCACCAATTGTTGGCGTAATTGTTGTTCCAGGTGTTGCCCCACCATGTCCAATTCCAATTACCGTTATTGCAACCGGTGGGATTAAACCCGATATGAGTCGTATTCCAATCCCATGGTGTAAAGGTGCAGCAGAGCTTGGAAACATTGGTCGTAATAATAACATTGGACGGGCAAACGACGATTGGGCCTGACCCGGCATTCCAAGTGTAAGTCAGATTGGTGGAGGCGTAGTTCCCGCAGGAATCCGTCGCCACAATGAGGAAGGTGCGCATTCCGGTGCAGCCGTTCGTGCTGTCTTGATGCGTCACAACGATGCCGACCGTCGCGCAGTGGCCGCTGGCGCTGACATCGTTGTAGATGTTCGTGTCAGAAGGCAGATTGGTCGGCGAGCAACCCAAATAGGAACCGACCGGCAGTCCGCTAATGACGGGCGGCGTCGAACTGGCCGTCCATGTGTTGGTCACATAAGCTGTGACGGAGTTGCCGCAGGCGTTGGTCGCAGTGATGGTAAAGATCTGCGTCACGGCGCAGTTATTCGTAGCAATCGACCCAGTGACATGGACTGAGGCAGGGCTGCAAGTATCATTGGCGGACACCATTGCCTGAACACTGGCTGCGGTGGGCACGTTGGTCGGATTGCAACCGAAAACTGCGTTGGTCGGGACGCCTTTCAGGGCCAGAATAGTCGTATCAGCCGTCCAAGTATTGGTGACGTAAGCCGTGGCCGAGTTGCCGCAGGCGTTGGTCGCCACGATGGAGAAGACCTGCGTTACCAGGCAGTTATTTGTAGTAATCGAGGGAGTAACATGAATTGTGGCAGGGCTGCAAGTATCATTGGCGGACACCATTGCTTGAACACTGGCCGCAGTGGGCACGTTCGTCGGATTGCAACCCAAAACGGCGTTGGTCGGGACGCCTTTGAGGGTTAAAACGGTCGTATCGGCCGTCCAGGTATTGGTGACGTAAGCCGTGGCCGAGTTGCCGCAGGCATTGGTCGCGATAATGGTGAAGAGCTGCGTTACCAAGCAGTTATTTGTAGTAATCGAGGGAGTGACATGGATGGTGGCAGGACTGCAAGTGTCATTGGCGGACACCGTTGCCTGCACACTGGCTGCGGTGGGTACGTTAGTCGGATTGCAACCCAAATTCTTGCCTGTTGGAACGCCTTGGAGGGCCAAAACAGTCGTATCGGCCGTCCAAGTATTGGTGACAGAGGCCGTGGCGGAGTTGCCGCAGGCATTGGTGGCGACGATGGTGAAGATCTGCGTCAATGTGCAGCCATTGGTATTAGTGCTCCCCGTGACATGAATTGTGGCCGGGCTGCATGTATCATTGGCGGAAACCATCGCCTGGACACTGGCCAATGTGGGCAAGTTAGTCGGATTGCAGCCGAAAAGCGCGTTGGCCGGGACGCCCTTGAGGGTCAAAACAGTCGTATCGGCTGTCCAAGTATTGGTGACGTAGGCCGTGGCGGAGTTGCCGCAGGCATTGGTGGCGATGATGGTGAAAATCTGCGTCACGGCACAGTTATTTGTGGCGGCTACGCAGGTGACATGGATCGTGGCAGGACTGCAAGTATCATTGGCGGAGACCATCGCCTGAACACTGGCCACTGTCGGGATGTTGGTCGGATTGCAACCCAAAACCGCGTTGGTCGGAACACCTTTGAGGCTCAAAACATTCGTATCGGCGGTCCAGGTGTAGATCACGTTGGTCGAAGCATGATTTCCGTAAGTATCGGTGACAACAATGGTAAAGGTGCGCGTGATCGTGCAGTTATTGGTGCTGTCGGCGTAGGTGACCGAGTTGCTGGCCGAGCCGCAGCTTACAATAAACGTCACATTAGATGACACGCTTATGTCTGTAGGCAGATTGGTTGGATTGCAGCCCAGATATTGCCCAGGCACCACCGAGATGGAGGGAGGAAGCGTGCTGGCATAGCCGAAATCAACATTGGACACGCTGGAGCAACTCGCGATGACAACAGTGATCTCGTTGTTGGTCACTCCAAGGGGATAAGTCTCGACATAGTTTGTCGGCACTGTGACCAGCACGTAATAAGTGCCGGGCGCCAAATTGATGAAAGTGTAATTGCCATTGATATCGGTCGTGTTGGTGGCCAGCGGATTATTGGTCGAGCCCAACAGCGTGACGGGAACGCCGGCCAGACCTGAATCGCCATTGGTGCTCGTGTTGGCAGGATTGCAATGGAGCAAAACAGTTCCGGACAAATTAGCAGGGCCGTTGGTGCAGGTGCTGCAGGAAATGCTGCCCGAGCAGGCACTGCATACGCTGATCAGGTTGGTGCTGGTTAAATCATATATGGCGCAGTGATTGGTGTCAGAGACGATCTGGCCGGTGACCGTGAGGTTGAAATTCAACTGGGCGGGGCAGGTTACCACGCCGATGCAGAGTTGGAAGTCCTGGCAACCGCCCGGACCCAGATTGAAGGGGGCCGGCATACTGCATCCAAAGTTGGTCAAAGCCGGGGCATTTATCGTAACCCCAGTGAGGCTGGCCACGCCAGTGTTGCAGACGTGAACTCCCAGGGTAACGACATTCGGCGTGGAATAGTAGGAGGCTGCCGGCAGGACCAGGCTGTTGCCGTTATTTCCGCCGAGGGCATTGGGCGAGGAAAGAGTCACATTGCAACTGACCGCCGCAGAGTCCACCACGGCGACGGCGTAGTCGGAAGAGGAAACGGGAGTGCCATTGGTAACGACAAACTGATTGGTTCCCAGATTGGTGACCGTTTGAGCCAGAGCGACATCACCGGAAACCGTAACGGTGTTGGTGGCATTGGTGGAAAAGGACATGGAGAAAACTTCCGAGACCCCGGCGCCGGGCTGCAATACTTGAAGGGCGTTGCTGAAGAAATTGGTGGTCAAAATACCGAGTAAATTATCCGAAACGACCAGGTTGGTCAGGGGGATGGTGCCGCAATTGGTCACAGATATCTGATAGCAAAAAGCGGGCTGATTGATTCCCGAACAGCCTACGCCGGCATAACCCTCGGCAACTTTGCCGAAATCGGCACAGCTATTAGTGGGTTGAAGACAGGCAACTTGTTTTGTGACAGAAATACAGGGAATGCAAGGATAAGGGACTTCGATGATGGTTAATTGAGAAACAGGGGACGAGTTGATTGCCACGATCACCGCAATAACATCCCCGCAAGAAGGCTGCCAGTTGGCCGCATTGGCGGCGGCATCCGCCAGCAACGCATTCACTTGGTTCGTGTCCAAAGGCGGATAAAGCGGAGGACCGACCAGATGGTCGGCAGGGACGGGCCCGCCAATCAAATTCCAAATCGCCACTTGTATATTAAAGAAATAAGCGCCGTTCTTATGGTTCAGAATGTAATTGATTTGATGCCAGTTGGTGAGGCTGACATAGACGCTGGCCGGGTAATTAGCCGGCAGTTCTGCGTCAATATTTGTATCGCAGCTTGAATACAACGTGGTCGTGTAAGTGGTCAAGTCACCGGAGATCGAATCGGCCGTATCAATGCACCAGGAATTATAATATACATCAGGCAGGCTGGCGTTATTGGTGATCACGGTGGCTGCCAGATAGGACGGATTATCGGCGCCGTTATAGTCATAGCCCCACCATGCGGGTTGCGCCCCGATTACAACCGTCGCGGTGTCATTGGGCGCGGTAATGGAAAGCGCGCAGGTTTGAGCGCGGGCTTTCGGGGACAGAGAAAAGATGGCCAGCAGAAGACAAGTGACCGAAAGGTATTTGACAAATATATTTTTCATAATAAAATTTAAAGACAGAAACGCCCCGCAGATGTAGTCATCCTGAGCAGAATCTGCGACGGCAAAGAGCCTGTTTCGCCAATCCCTGGCGAGAGCTTCTTTGTCTGGTTTATAACGAAATTAGCGGCGAATAAAACGACGGGTAGCAGCCAGTGCGGTAACAGCAAGACCAGTCAAAAGAGCCGTTGAACCAGCATCGGGAACGGTATCACGAGTGACGTTGGCGGCAGCCGTTTGAGTGAGCAAGGCAAAAACCCCTAAAACGAACAGAACAGTTGCGAGTTGGCTTTTCATATTTTTTTATATTATATCAGCGTTGTCTTAATTCGCAGAGTCTCAATCATTTTCGCGGCACTGTGCGATTTCTTATGGAGTAATTAGCAAAACCTGAGCCACTTATAAGATAAAAATTTAATGCAGTCGCAAATAACTCACAATAAGGCATTTACGCCAGTAACAATTCTTTGACAACCAGCAACAAATGCCGTGAAAGTGTAAAGGGTATCGACGGATTAACGGACTATTTGACCAGTTTTGCAAAGGTCCTGTAGTATGTAAATAACACAAAATGAATGACATGCGTTTGATTGCGGGATTCGGAGTTTATGCTATGTCGAAAATCCTACACTAATGCAATCCCTTACGCTGGCGCGCTACTCCTTGGCGATCCCAAGTTTCTCCATTAAATCGTAGAGAGTGGGGCGGCTGATGCCAAGTTCGGTGGCGGCAGGTGCGATCTTGCCGGAGTGCTTGCGCAACGCGCTTTGAATCATATCGCGCTCCAAATTCTCGCGGGCGTCTTTCAAGTTGGTGGGAATTTCCTGGCCGCCTTGTGTCAACTCAAGGTCGCGCACGGTGAGGCGCTTGCCCTCGCACATGATGACAGCGCGGCGGACGCAATTTTCCAACTGGCGGACGTTGCCCGGCCAGGGATGGCGGTCCAGAGTGCGGAGTGCCTCTTGATCGAAGGCCAGCCCGGCTTTGTTGGCCTGGGCGCCGAACTGTTGCAGGAAAAACTGGCTCAGCAGGCGCACGTCGCCTTCACGATCACGCAAAGGGGGCAGCGTAATCTGGACGACCGCGAGGCGATAATACAAATCCTCGCGAAACGTCCCGGCAACCATGCCTTTTTTCAGGTCTGCGTTGGTGGCCGTTACCACCCGGGCATCGATCTGAATGGGCTGTCTGCCGCCCACCCTTTCAATGCACTGTTCCTGGAGAAAGCGGAGAAGCTTAACCTGGAGGGGAAGCGGGATCTCGCCAATTTCATCCAGGAAAAGGGTTCCGCCATTGGCCATCTCGAAGCGGCCTTTGCGCTGGGCATGCGCGCCGGTGAACGATCCCTTTTCATGCCCAAACAATTCGCTTTCCAGAAGAGTTTCTGGAATGGCGCTGCAATTAATCGCCACGAAAGGGCCGTCCTTTCGACCGCTGTTTTGATGAATGGCACGGGCAGCCATTTCCTTCCCCGTGCCACTCTCCCCCAGAAGAAGGACCGGAGCATCCGTGGTCGCGACTTTGCGGATGGACTCGAAGACAGCCCGGATGGACGGGCTGGAGCCCATCATGCCGGCAAAAGTATTGCCGGAGAGCATGGTCTGCATTTGACGAAATTCGAACTCAAGACTGGCGACATGGAAGCCGCGGCGAAGCAGGAGTTTGAGTTCTTCCGTATCGACTGGCTTGGTCAGGAAATCGTAGGCGCCGGCGCCAATGGCGCGCAGGGCAATGCCCTTTTCGCCCTGCCCGGTGATGATGACGATCTTGGCCAGCCTTTCGATGGCGAGAAGCTCGGACAATGTGGCCAGGCCTTCATCGGGATCGCCCGGATGCGGAGGGAGCCCCAAATCCAGCAAAACGACCAGCGGCCGAAGCGTCTGAAAAGCTTCAAGGGCGCTGGGGCGGTCTTCGGCCAGGGAAATCTCGTAATCCGCTGCCAGGGCCCATTTCATTTGAGTCCGGATTTCCTCGTCGTCGTCAACAATAAGTAATTTAGGGTTCATTTTGATTGCTTTTTCACAGGCAGAAGCACGCGGAAGGTCGTGCCCTTTTTCAATTCACTCTCCACTTCGATTCTTCCGCCGTGAGCTTCCACGATCATCTTGCTCTGAAACATGCCGATGCCGAAACCATTTTTTTTGGTGGTTTGGAAGGGGCGGAACAAGGCGCGCCGAAGAAATTCGGGGTCCATGCCGCAGCCATTGTCGGAAACGGTCAGGACGGCCCAGCCGTTATCCTGAGCGGTGGATACATTAATCTGGCCGCCTTGGGCAACGGCCTCGGTGGCGTTGAGCACCAGATTGGTCACTACTTTTAGAATCTGTTCCTGATCCAAGGGGATCTTCGGGCAGGGACGAAAATTTTTAACCAGAGTGACGCCGCTGGCTCCGTTCCAATTGGCCAGGACCCGGGTAATGACGTCGTTCAAATCCAAATCCGCCGGATGAATATGCAAATCATGGCGCAGAAGGCTCAAGCGATTGATGAGGTGATTAATGTGATCGCACGTCTTGGCCACGCCGCGCAGCGCGTCTTCGCGGAAAGCGGGATTGTCAAAATGGACGGGAAGATTCTTCAGCATCAGATTCAAAGTCGAAGCCGTGTTTTTTAAATCATGGACAAAAAACGCCGACATAGTCTGAAAGGCTTCCAGTTCCTTGGCCTGTAAAAGCTTCTGGGAAAGCTGGACATTGAGCAAGGCGGCGGCCACCTGATCGCCAACGCATTTGAGCAGATCGAAATCCTGGAGAGACAAGAACGTGCCGCCCACCCGATCACCCAATGTCATGACTCCCAGGACTTGCTGGCCCGCGGCCATCGGCACGCAGACGCGGCTGCCGCCAGTCCGAAATTGGGTGGGATGACAGCGGCGCAGAGCGGCGGCCCAATCGTCCTTCGAGGATTCGATGTCTTTGGGCTCGGGATCGTTCTGCATTGCCTTGATGACGGCCAGGGCTTCGTCCTTTTCCAACCCCACCGTTTTGGCCGCCGTCGGCGACAGGAAAGTCGAAGCGGCAAAAGAAAGATTCTCTCTTTTTTCGTCCACCAGCCAAATGGTCACAGAGAGTGCTTGAAAGATTTCGGCGACCTGCTTGGCGGCGGCTACACAAAGTTCTTCCTGGGTGACACGCGACGCAATCGCTTCGGTGAAGCTGCGCCAGACGGTGCGATAATCGTAAAGAGGACGTTGCAAATAGCGGCTGAGGAATCGGCGCACATGCAGGCGCACGCGATCCGAAAGACACAAAACGGTCAATGCCACCAGGAGGATTAGAATCAAGAAGGTCTTGGCCGGGAAACTGGTGACGCCGCCAACCCACTGCACGAATTTGGCAAAGACCCCGACGACAAAAAGATAAAATCCCGCCAGCAACACGACCAAAGAATTGTCGAACAAGGTGAAGGAAGGATATACCGCGACCTCCAGCGGTTTGCGCAACACGGAACGCAGAATGAGCGCGCTGCCGAGCAGGAGGCCGATCGAATCCATGGTCAAAAATAATTCGTTGCTGCCGCTGCTGGGATAAAGCAGGGCCTGGCTGCTGGTATAAACCCGGACGCCAAACAAAACGCCCAAACCCAGGATCATGAATTTTATGCGCCACCTCATGGTTCCCACCGAAGCGCGAAAAGTGCGTTCCAGATTCATCAACACCAGCACCGCGGCGACCAGGAGCGCAATGTACAGAATCTGCCCCGGCACGAGCAGACGCAGCACCCGCAAATCTGGCTGCAGGCTTGTAAAACCCACGGTGAGCAAATCGTGATTGAATAACCAGGCCACAGCCACCGGCACAACAAAGGCGGCGCCCAGGAAAAACCGCCACTTGAATAAAAACTCGCGCGCATTGCCGCGGGAATAGCTGAAGCTGAACAAAAGCCAGGTGCCGGGCAAAAACGCCATCGCCACCAATCTCCATTGATGCCAGTACTTGACGGCGTCACCCCCAAGGTCCGTGTAGGCGGCGAGCCCGGAGAAAATGCTTTCCCACGCCAGCAAGATCATGCCAACCACGAAGGCACCTTTCGGAATGGATCGAGGCTCGCGGATCACGGCCAACAATGCAGTCACGCCGCCCAAAAAGGCGGCGACAAAAGCGAGGATGGCAGCATTTCTCATGAACTGAAAGCCGCGGCAAAGTCCCGCGTCGAACAGAGTACGACCTATTTATAGACGAACCGAGAAACGTCATCAACGGTAAAGTGTCGGTTTTTCGACAAAAGGAATTCCTTGCATTTTTTGCGCCCTTTTTAGAGCGGTTTAAGAAATACTGTAGCCATTCGGCCACAAGGGAGGAGCGGTCTTTTTGGGTTTTAGCTTCGTTTCGGCTCAGTCACAGGCCTGCGGGCATGCTCCTTCGCCAAAGCCTCGCCAAAACCCAAAAATCCTCGCTCCGAATGGCTACAGTATTTC
>Ga0182030_10003057_pt1 | contig 35692 bp, 32 predicted proteins | sample 812S3MmetaG_FD_121299 | JGI IMG/M metagenome (GOLD analysis project Ga0182030, IMG submission 121299) | Permafrost microbial communities from Stordalen Mire, Sweden - 812S3M metaG (Illumina Assembly) | ecosystem: Environmental > Terrestrial > Soil > Wetlands > Permafrost | place: Sweden...
CATGCGAAACCCGATGTTCTCGTTCATCGTGTGGAGCGGCTGCACGCCGCTCGTGAGCAACGATCACACCGAGACGGCGCGTGATCTGGTGTGGAAGTTCTCGATGCGCGGCGGCTTCTCGCCGGTCACCGTGTCGCTCTCGCAGAACACCACGACGGCGGTGCTCCCGCAGTCGATGCGCTTCATCGACTCGCTCGGTCAGCTCGCGGTGGTCGACGGCGCCCAGCAGGGGCTGGTGCTCATCGATCTGAACACGCTCCAGTTCGCTCACAGCCCGTACTACTGATCCAGGGGAGGCCGATGTCGAGAGCCTCGCAGACGCCGGTCATGCGGCAGTACCTGACGGCGAAGGCGGCCCACCCGGACGCGCTCCTCCTCTTTCGCATGGGGGACTTCTACGAGCTCTTCTTCGAAGACGCCGTGGTCGCGGCGCGGGCCCTCGATCTCACCCTGACGGCTCGCAACAAGGGGTCGGACGACGAGATACCGATGGCGGGCGTGCCCCACCACGCGGCGAGCGCGTACGTGCAGCGATTGCTCGAGCAGGGGTTCAAGGTCGCCATCTGCGAGCAGATGGCCGATCCGTCGAAGGTCAAAGGCCTCGTCCCGCGCGAGGTGGTGCGGGTCGTGACCCCGGGGATCGCCTACGACGACGCGGGGATCGAGGCGAAGCAGAATCACTACCTCGTCGCGGTCGAGCACGACCCCATCGGACCGTGGGGGGTTGCGGCGCTCGACCTCTCGACCGGCGAGCTCCTGGCATGCGAGGCCGTCGATGTCGCCACGGCGCTCTCGGAGCTCGTCCGGCTCGATCCGCGCGAGGTCCTCCTCGGGCCCGGCGCCGAGGAGCTGACCGGCGAGCTCGCGCAGGCCCGCCCGCGCATCGTCGTGCGCAAGGCCGGCGATGCCCTGGCGCTCGACGACGCGGACGCGGTGCTCGACGCGCAGCTCGGCGCCGGCGAGGGGGCGCGATCCTGCGCGTCGGTCGTGGCGCGACGCGCGGCGGCCCGCTGCGTGGCGACCGCGCGGGCGTGCGAGGCCGGCAGACCGCTGCCCGTCGCCAGGCTGTCCTTCTACGAGCTGGGGGACACGCTCGTCCTCGACGAGGCCACGCAGGCGCACCTCGAGCTCGTCCGCGCCGTCGACGGCGGCGCCCACGGCTCGCTCCTCGCCCAGATCGACGTCACCCGGACGGCGCCCGGCGCGCGCCTGATGCGCCGGCGCCTGCTCGCGCCCCGCACCACGGTGGCCGACATCCGGCGCCTGCACGACGCCGTCGAGCTCTTCGTGTCGCACCCCGGGACGCGCGCCGAGCTGCGCCAGCATCTCGCCGAGGTCGGCGACATCGAGCGCCTCGCCATCAAGCTCGCGCTCGATCGCGCCCTGCCGCGGGACCTCGTGGCGCTGCGCCGGTCCCTCGCCATCCTGCCGGCCGCCGTCGACACCCTCGCCGGCTGTCCCGATCCCGCCGCCCGCGAGGCCCTCGGCGTCCCCGAGCGCGCCCCGTGGATCGACGCGTGCGCCGACCTCTACGAGCTCCTCGCGAAGGCCGTGGCGGACGAGCCTCCGGCCCGCGCCAGCGACGGGGGCGTCCTCCGCGACGGCTTCGATCCGGAGCTCGACGAGGCGCGCGAGCTGATGCGTGGCGGCCAGCGCCTCATCGTCGACCTCGAGGCGCGCCTTCGCGAATCGTCGGGCATCCCGAGCCTCAAGCTCCGGTACACGCGCGTCTTCGGCTGGTACATCGAGGTGACCCGCTCGCACCTCACGAAGGCGCCCGCCGAGTGGCGGCGCAAACAGACCATCGCCACCGGCGAGCGCTTCACCTGCGATCCGCTGGACGCGCTCGCCGACAAGCTCGCCCACGCCGAGGAGCGCGCCTCGGCACGCGAGGGAGAGCTCTTCGCGCGCCTCGTGCGGGACCTCGCCGTTCACGCCGAGCGCCTGCGCTCGGTCGCCGCCCGACTCGCCGTGTGGGACGTCGCCGCCGCCTTGGGCGAGGTGGCGCACCGCGACGACTGGGCGCGCCCGGAGATCGACGACTCGTCGGAGCTCGTGCTGGAGGACGCGCGCCACCCCGTGGTCGAGAAGCTCGCCGCCGCGGGGCGCTTCGTCCCCAACGACGTGTCGCTCGGCGCCGGCGAGGGCCGACCGCGGCTCTGGCTCGTCACGGGGCCCAACATGGCCGGCAAGTCGACGCTCATGCGCCAGACCGCGCTCGCCGTCATTCTCGCGCAGATGGGGTCGTTCGTGCCCGCGCGCCGGGCGCGGATCGGCGTCGTCGACCGTGTGCTGACGCGGGTCGGAGCCAGCGACAACGTCTCGCGCGGCGAGAGCACGTTCATGGTCGAGATGAAGGAGACCGCCAACGTGCTCAGGCGCGCGACACGACGCTCGCTGGTCGTGCTCGACGAGATCGGCCGCGGCACCAGCACCTACGACGGGCTCGCCATCGCCTGGGCCGTGGCCGAGCACCTGCACGACGCCATCGCCTGCCGCGCCCTCTTCGCGACGCACTACCACGAGCTGACCGAGCTCGGCGCGACCCGCGCGCCCACGTGCGAGAACTGGAGCGTCAGCGCGCGCGAGCTGGAGGGCGAGGTGATCTTCCTGCACAAGCTGCAGCGGGGTGCGGCCTCCCGCAGCTACGGCGTCGCGTGCGCCCGCCTCGCCGGCGTGCCCGAGCCCGTCGTCGCTCGCGCACGGGCGCTGCTGGGAGAGCTCGAACGTGGGGCCGCGCTGCCGAGCGGCGCGCCGGCGTCCCTCCGCGCTCGCACCCGCGCGGGGCGTACCCAGCTCGACATGTTCGACGCCTCCGGGGCGCCCCCGCCGCCCGAGCCGCACCCGGCGATCGACGTCCTGCGAGCCGTCGACGTCGACCGCCTCACGCCCCTCGAGGCGCTGCAGCTCGTCGCCAGCCTGAAGACCATGGCCAAGGGCGTGTGAATGCCCGTCCGGTCGCGGGCCTTGCCGTACGCGGCCGTCGCTCTCGCCGCCTGCGCGTGGGGAACCTGGGGCGTCGTCATCCGGCACACCGACGCCATCGGCGCCATGCCGGTGGCGCTCGAGTCGACCCTCGTCATGGCGGTCATCACGGTCGTGACGGGCCTCTTCTCCCTCCGGGATCGCGTTCCCGGGCGCGCCCCGTGGAAGGCCCGCGCCTGGGTGGCGTGGCTCGGCGTCAGCGATGCCCTCAACATCCTGCTCTTCTTCGCCGCCTACAAGCTGACGATCGCCGTCTCCGTCCTCACGCACTACCTGACGCCCATCTTCGTCGCCGTGGCGGCCCCGCTGGTCCTCCGCGAACGGATGACGGCGCGCACTGCGGCGGCCATCGCCACGTCCTTCGCGGGCCTCGCGCTCATGCTGGCGCCGTCGTCGGGCGGCGCAGGCTCGGCCGCGGTCTGGACCAGCGCCATGCTCGGCGCCGGCAGCGCCGTCTTCTATGCGTCGAACGTCATCGTGAACAAGTTCGTGGCCGCGGACTTCTCCACCAGCGAGACGATGTTCTGGCACGGCGTCGTAGGCACCCCGCTGCTCGCCGCGTTCGTCCCTCCCTCCGCGTGGTCCGCCATCGACCCGCGCGCCGCGAGCTTCCTGGCCCTCGCCACCGTGGGACCGGGCGCCCTCGCGGGGCTCGCCTTCGTCTGGGGTCTGCGGCGCATGCCGGCCGCACACGCCTCGACGTTGACGCTGCTCGAGCCGCTCGTGTCGATCCTCCTCGGCGCGGCGCTCCTCGGCGAGTGGCTCGGGGTGCGCGCCGTCGGCGGGGGGGCGCTCATTCTGGCGGGGGCGGTCGTCGTGATGGCCGCGAGAGCTCCCTCTTCCCCTGCCGCTATATCTGCGTCTTCGACCCCGCCGCCTGGCTCGCCGCCGCGATGAACGTCGCCCCCTCGGGCGTCACCGCGGCGAGATCGTCCGGCAACCCGAGATCCACGTCCCGCGGCGGCTCGGTGTTCCCGCGCAGCGCCTCCACGGCGACGTCGCGGAAGGCCGCCAGCTTGGCCTCGTCGCCCAGCACGAGGACCACCTTCTGCAGCCGCGACCCGCCCAGCGCGAGCCGCCAGCGGAGGGCCGTCACGATCGCGTTGGCGCACGTCTCGATGCTCACGTGCGCCGCCCCCGTCCCCAGCGCGGGGAACGCCAGCGTCCGCAGGCCCAGCCGGTCGGCCACCGACAGCGCTCGCTCGGTCGCCCGCCCGACGCACGACGTCCCGTTCCACGCGCTCACCGCGTGGAGAACATGCTCGGCGCGCAGCGTTCCTGCGCCCGTGGCCACGCACTCGCCCAGCGCCCGGTCGCCGCCCTTCATCGCCTCCTGCTCGATCGCGTCGCCGCCCCGCTTGCGGAGCGCGTCGCCCACCCCCGTGCGCATCGTCATCTCGTAGCTCGCGCTGGAGACGATGCCGTCCACCTCCTCGTCCGCGATGTCACCGGCGCGCAGGATGATCTCGCAGTCGAGGAAGCGAAAGTGGTTCTTCCCCAGCACGGTCAGGGCGTCGTGCTCGCGCCAGGGCCGGAGGGCGGCCGAGAGCGTGGCGAAGTGGGTGGCCGGCTCGCAGAGATCTTGAGGGCGGTCCTCCTTGTGCTTCGCCAGCATCCCGCCGAGGAGATGCTGGAAGTACGCCTCCGCCGGGGAGCGCGGCTGAGGAAAGGCCGGTGTCGCCAGCTCGTCGATCGCCTGGCGCATGTCGCCGAACGGCGCCCGCCCGTAGCGGAGATCGAAGGCCGTCGCCCCCGCGCCGTACGCGTCGGTCGTCCGGTCCGCCGGCTCCCCGCGGAGCTGCTCCGGGGCCATGAACTTCAGCGTCCCGCTGATCCCCTCGGGCGGCCCCTCGGCCGTCGCCACCGCGATGCCGAAGTCCCCGAGGCGGATCCCCGTCTCGGGCGCCGCGAACAGGTTCGACGGCTTCACGTCGCGATGGATGACGCCCGCCTGATGCGCGGCGTGCAGCGCCCGGCACGTCTCCTCCATCACGTAGCAGACCGTCCACAGCGGCAGCCCCACCCCCAGCGCACCGCGCCGCTCGCGGTCGAGCTCCGCCAGGTCGACCCCGTCCACGTACTCCTGCACGAGGTAGGGCTGCCCATCCAGCGTCCCCGCGTCGATGGCCCGCACGACGCGCGGGCTCGTCACCCGCGCCATCAGCCGCGCCTCGTCGAACATCCGCTGAGCGCCTGCCGGGCCGACGCTCTCCGCGACGGACTTGCGCAGCGTCTTGATGACGACCGGGATGCTGAGCACCGTGTGCTTGGCCAGCCACACCTAGCTCATGCCGCCCTCGCCCAGGCGGCCCCACACCTCGTAATCGTGGATGCGAGCGCCTCGCGCGAGCATGTCCGGCAAGCCTATCCGCTCGTCAGCCCGGCAGGCAGGCCGAGGTCGTGGCCCGCGAGGTCAACCGCCGTCCGGCTGCACCTGGCAGTTGGGCTTGTCGCTCGAATCGGCAGGCGCGGGGCAGCAGAAGTCGCCCGTGCGGCCGTCGATCGGCTGGCACGTGAGGTCCGCCGAGCAATCGTCCTGGCTCCCGCAAGAGTCCCCCTCGCCCTTGCCGCCTGGTCCCGCACAGCCCGCGACGACGCAAGCCACCGCGACCACCGCCATCCCAACGAACGCCATCTTACGAAACATGGTTTCTTCTCCGTGACCCCTCACGCGCGCCCGTCAATGGGCGGCGGTCTTCAAGTACTCGCCGTACGCCTTGGCGTCCATCAGAGCGTCGATCGACGCCGGATCGGCCACGGCCACGACGACCATCCACGCCTTGCCGTAGCAGTCCTCGTTCACGAGCTCGGGCTTGGTCCCGAGGTCGGCGTTGACCTTGACGATCTTGCCGCTCATCGGCGCAAAGAGGTCGCTCAGCGTCTTCACGCTCTCGATCGTCCCGAAGGGCTTGCCGTGCTCGATGGAGTCCCCGGCCTTCACGTCGAGGTTCACGAGCGTGATGTCGCCCAGCTGCTCGACGGCGAAGGCCGTGATCCCCACGGTCACCTCGGCCCCGGCGGCGCGGGCCCACTCGTGGTCCGTGGTGTACTTGCGATCGGCCGGGAGCTCGCTCATTTCGCCCTCTTGTAGAACGGAGTCTTCGCGACGACGGCCTCGATGTTCTTGCCGCGGCAGTCCACGAGCAAGCGCGTCCCGACCTCGGTCATCGCGGAGGGCAAATACCCGAGCCCGATGTTCTTGCCAACCGTTGGCGCAGGGCTGCCGCTCGTGCAGACGCCGACCTCGCGCCCGTCGACGTCCCGCAGGGGGTACCCGTGCCTTGCCACGCCCCTTCCTGTCACCTCGAGGCCCACGAGCTTGCGGGGAAGCGGCCGGCCCTTGATCTCCATCAATGCGGCCCTTCCGATGAAGTCGCCTTTTTCCACCTTCACGACCCAGCCGAGCCCCGCCTCGAGGGGGTTCGTCGTCTCGTCGATGTCGTTGCCGTAGAGCGACAGCCGGGCCTCGAGCCGCAGCGTGTCGCGTGCGCCGAGGCCGGCCGGCGCGAGCCCGAGGGGGCGACCCGCCTCGAGCAGGGCGCGCCAGAGGGCGGGGGCGTCGTCCCACGCGCAGAAGATCTCCACGCCGTCCTCGCCGGTGTACCCGGTGCGCGACGGCGTGCACGCGACCCCGCCGAGGACGGCGTCGCGGAAGTGGAACGACTTGAGCTCGCCGAGCCGGGCTCCGTCGTCGCCCAGCTTGGCGAGCACCTCCATCGCGCGAGGCCCCTGCACGGCGATGAGGGCCGTCTCGTCGCTCTGGTCTTCGAAGTCGCAGTGGTCCTTCGCCGCGTGCGCGAAGTGGGCGCTGATCTTGGCGCGGTTCGAGGAGTTGCAGACGATGAGCCAGTCGTCCTCGGTGCGGCGATAGACGAGCACGTCGTCGAGGATGGTGCCGCGCTCGTTGCAGACGCAGGTGTACATGGCCTGCCCGTCGAAGAGCTTTCGCGCGTCGTTCGTGACGAGGTAGTCGACGACGTGCTCCGAGTACTCCCCGCGGAGGCGGAGCTCGCCCATGTGGCTGACGTCGAACATCCCGGCGGCTGTGCGGACGGCCGTGTGCTCGGAGACGATGCCCGAGTACTGGATGGGGAGCTCCCAGCCCGCGAAGGGGACGAGACGGCCGCCGAGGGCGACGTGCTCGGCGTAGAGGGACGTGTGGCGGAGGGGGGCCTCGGTCATCGCGGCGGCAGGGTAGACGCGGGGGGAGGGGGCGTCGAGGAGGGGTTCGAGCCGGGCCTTCACGATGGCGGGCACCACGAGCTGTGGACGCGAACCCAGGAGGTCCTCCCCGCCACGGTGGACGTGCTTGGCGGGTTGCACCACGTCGTCCCCGCCTTGGAGGCGGTGGTAGGCGGGTTCCACGAGGTCGTCCCCGCCTTGGAGGCGGTGGTAGGCGGGCTCCACGAGGTCGTCCCCGGCTTGGAGGCGGTGTGAGGCGGGTTGGACCCCGTCGTGCCCGCCTTGGACGAGGTGCAAGGCGGGTTGCACCAGGTGGTCCCCGCCTTCGACGAGGTGGTAGGCGGGTTCCACGACGTCTGACCCGCCTTGGAGGACGTGGTTGGCGGGTTCCACGTCGTGCTCCCCGCCAACGAGGTCCTCGTCGCCCCGCCACTCGTCCAGCGAAGGCGCTCAGCCGTCCTCCCCATCCACCAGGCCGTGCTTCTTCATCAACCGCTTGAGCACGTAGCGGTTCGCGAGGCCGAGGTCGCGCCACACCTTCTCGCGCACCCCGCCATGGCGCTCCAGCGCGGCGACGATCTCGTCACGCGCGACCTCCCGCGCGACCTCCGCAGGCTCCTCCCCGGACAGACCGAGCATCTGGGCCGCGCCCGCGGTGAGCTCGACCACGTCCCCGCGACTCTCCAGCGCGGCGCGGACCAGGATGCCCGCGAGCTCCCGGACGTGCGTCGTGTAGAGGTGATTCACGAGGGCGACCGCGAGCTCGCTCGACATGCGGGGCTCGCCGTTCGCGTCCGCGAATCGTGCGATGTGCGCGTCGCCGCCTCTCACCATCTCGCGGAGGAGGTGCTGCGCGACGAGCGCCACGTCCTCGCGCCGCTCGTGGAGCCCGGGAGCGCGCACGCGCAGCGGGAAGCGCGCCGCGAGGTCCGCCTTGAGCTGTGTGGCCGGCCGGTTCGTGGCCGCCACGACGCGGAGATCCGCCGTGCGTCGTCGCGCGTCGCCGAGGCGCTGGTAGTCTCCGCCGTCCATCAAACGGAGCAGGTGCGTCTGCAGCTCCACCGGGAGCTCGCCGATCTCGTCGAGGAAGAGCGTCGAGCCGTCCGCCTCGCCGACGAGGCCGGGCCGCTCGGGCATGCCGGCGTTGGGGTAGTTGGCCGCGCTGCCGAAGAGCTCCGCGTCGATGATCCCGGAGGGGACCGTGGCCGCGCTCCGCGCGACGAAGCGGCGTCCCGCCCGCGGACCCAGCGCGTGGATCGCCTGGGCCACGAGCTCCTTGCCGCTGCCGCTCTCGCCGAGAACGAGGACGTGCTCGCGTCGCGGGGCCACGAGCGCCACCTCGTCGCGGAGGTTCCACGCGTCGACCGACTCGCCGACGTAGCCGAACGCGTCGGCGCGGCCGAACTCGAAGGGGCGGCCCGCACCCGCCGCCGCACGCAGCGCGAGGAACGTGGGGGGACGCCTCACGCAGAGCAGCACCATCTGCCGGCCGATCTCGACGAGCTCCCCGGTGCGCGCGCGGCATTCGTCGACCGATTTACCCGCGACCACGAGGGCACGCTTGCCCACGTTCTGCAGCGCGATGCCGCCGTCCGGGTGGCTCCGCGCGACGAGCTGCGAGCGTGACAGGTGATTCGACTCGAGGGGCGGCATCTCCACGCTCTTGCCGGGTCGCTGGCGGACGAGGCGCGCCCGCTCGTGCCGACCGTCGTTTCCTTCCCCGCGACCGAATACGAACGAGCGGCGCTCGCCGGCAGGAGGGAAGAGGACGACCTCGCCGACGCGCGACGGCTCCTCGGCCGACCACATCACCACCATCGCCTCGAGAGCGGGCGCCTCCTCGCCGTCGAAGCGGCCGGCGCTCGCGCTCTCCAGCGTGGTCGTGCTGTCCGGCATGCCGTCCACGTTAGCCCGGCGCTGCCTCACGGAAACCTCCCGCGGGCGCGATAGAGCTGCCCCTCGGAGTGGCGGAACGAAGCGGTGAGCCGCCCGAGGTCGTCCGGCTGGATCGAGTCGGCGTCGCCTCGCGGCCACGGGAAGACGACGGGCGACGCGACGCCCGCCTCGAGGTCTCCCCTCCACGCCGCCCCGCCCGCGTACCAGGCGACGTACCGTCCCGACGTCGACGCCGTCGTCGCGACGTCCCAGTGCATCCCGCGGGGCACGCCGCGAAGGGGCCGCTCCCGCAGCTTCCCGGTCTGTGTCGCCTCGACGAATCGATCGCCCGAGGGGCTGCGGATCGCGAGCAGCAGCGTCCCGCGAGAGGGCACGGCGCCCAGCAGCACACCCGGAAGCTCGGGCAGCGCCCTCGGCTCGCCGCCGGCGGCGGACACGACGTAGGCGCGGCCGAAGGGGAGCCCCTTCTCGGCGTGCAGGTACGCGACGTGCTCGGCGTCGAGCCAGGTCGGCGCGCTGTCGTCGGCGGCGGGGGTGATCCGCCGGGGGGCCGTCGCGCCGTCCACGTCGGCGACGAAGAGGCCGCCCGTCCCCTGCGTCGCGTCGTGGAACGGGACGCGCGTGCCATCCGGCGGGAACGCGGTCTCCGTCACGAGATGGTCCGCGCTCGTCATGACGCGCACCTCGGTGCCCGCCGGGGTCGTGACGCCGAGCGACGCCTGAGCCTCGTGGGCCACGGGGAAGGCCAGCTCGCCGTGCGGTCCGACCGTCAGCTGTCCGAGCTCGCTCGCGACCGCGGGGAGGGGAGTGGTCGAGCCGTCGAGCTCGACGCGCACCGCGTCGTAGACGATGCGGCAGGCCGAGAGGACGACGCCGGCGCCGTCGGGCGCGATGGCCAGGCTCGTCGGCGCTATGGGGACGCGCACGGAGGTGGTCGCGCGCGTGGCGAGATCGAGGCGCACGACGGAGTCGCCCCGCCCGAAGTAGACCCCGCTCCCGTCGGGCGAGAACGCCGGGCGGCGCGAGGTCGTCGGGCCCGCGGAGGAGCAGTCGAGCGGCGCGCGGCCCTCCCCGAGAGGCGCGAAGCAGAGCGGGATGGAGGGGCTGTACTCGACCCCGCCCTCGGTCGTCGCGAGCCAGCGCGCGTCCGCCGAGAGCGCGAGGGAGTCGAAGAGCAGCGACGGCGGCGACTCGTAGAGGACGTCTTCGACGCGGCCGTCGAGTGTGCGACGCCGGATGGCGCGGGCGTCCTCCTGGATGGAGTAGACCGCGCCCCCTGCGACGACCGGATCCGTGCCGTGCTCCAGCGTGCGGTGGGGTCCGCCGACGAGCGGCACGCTCCGGACCTCGCTCTCGTGCTCGCCATTCTTGCGGAACATGTAGACGATCTGCCCTGCCTCGCCCCGGGAGGGGCGCAGGCTGGCTTCGTGATCGCCCGTGAGGGCCGTCTCGTTTCCGGACGCGAGATCGAGCCGGCGGATCTCGGTCGCCGTCGCCTCTTGCCTCGCGAAGACGAGCGAGCCGTCGTCCGCGAAGACCGGGAAGCCCGAGCACAGGCCGGCGCCGGTGATCGGCTCCGGAACGGAGGTGAGCTCGAAGCTCGTGGGCGGAGCGGGGGCAGGGGCCGGGGAGGCGGGGATGCCGCCCGGACCGGTGCGAGGGCGTCCGGCGCCGAGGCCGATCCCGAGCGCGACGCTGGCCACGAGCGTGACGAGCGCGACGCTCCCCCACACCGCGATCCTGGGCGCGCGTGGAGATGGCGCCGCCCGCAGCCCCTCGACGGCTCGCAGCGCCTCGAGCACCTCGCCGCCGTCTGCGAACCGCGTCCCGCGGTCCACCGCGAGGCACCGCTCGACGACGCGCACGAGCTCCTCCGGCGTGCGCCGCGCCGCTTCCCGCAGCGGCGTCGCGATCCTCCAGTCGTCGGGCCACTGCCCCACCGTCGACCGCGCGAACGGGCGCTTGCCCGAGAGCATCTCGTAGAGGAGGACGCCCAGGGAGAAGACGTCGGCGCGTGCGTCGACGCGCCCGCCGCGCGCCTGCTCGGGCGCCATGTAGGCCGGCGTTCCGGCGATCCCCGTTGCCCCTGCCTCGCTGCTCGGCGGCGGCGCGTCGGGCGCCTGGCGCGCCAGGCCGAAGTCGAGGATCTTCGCGCTGCCTTCGGGCGTGACCATCACGTTCTCGGGCTTGAGGTCCCGGTGGACGATGCCGCTCTTGTGCGCGCGCGCGAGCCCGGCGGCGATGTCGATCGCGTAGCGCGTGACGGTCGCGGGAGCGATGGGGCCGCGCGCGATCTCGGCGCGAAGCGTCGTCCCCGGCACGAGCTCCATGACGATGAAGACGACGCCTTGCTGCTGCTGCACGTCGTGGATCGCGGCGATGGACGGGTGGGTGAGCGACGCCGCCGCCCGGGCCTCCTCGAGGAGATGCACCCCCGCCGCCGACGACGCCTCGGCGAGGACCTTCAGCGCGACGGCGCGCTTGAGCTTCTCGTCGTAGGCGCGGTAGACGATCCCGAGTCCCCCCTGCCCGAGCCGCGCCTCGACGCGGAACTGTCCGAGGTGCGTCCCGAGCTCCGGCTCTTCGATGCGCAGGACCGTCTGCACCGTCCCGTCGTGGGTGACGGGGGTCGTCGGAAGGTCGCTCTTCGGGCCTCCCTCTCGCACGCGGGCCATGGTAGCCCGCCTTCGAGGCGAGGCGACGTCTTCCTCCGTCAGTTGCCCGAGGCGACCAGCGTGTCGTTCTCGCCGCCGATCCACACGTGCGTGGCGTCGAGCGCGTAGACCGAGTGGAGAGGGTTGTCCTGGGTGAGCGCGCTGATGGTGGTCGTGGCATCGGCCCAGGTCGCGCCGCCATCGGTGGTCGTGAAGAGGAGCGATCCGTTCGCGGACGTGCTGCCGACCAGCCACCCGGTCTTTCCATCCGGCGCGAACGCGACGGCCCGGAGCTGCGTGTCGTCCGGCAGCGTCGGCGTCGTCGCCTTCGTCCAGGTCGACGTCGCGCCCATCGAGGCGTTGGTCGACACGTAGACGTACGCGGAGCTCGCCGTGCTTTTCAGGCCGCCGTAGGCCACGCAGTGGCTGCTCGACGTGCAGGTGACGCCGACAGGGCCTGCGCCCAGGGCGACGCCCGTGAACTCCGCGTGGTGGAACGTGTGGCCGCCGTCGAGCGAGATGCACACGCCCGCGGTGTCGTCGCCGTCCTGGTTCACCGCGCCCGCCGGGGCGACGATGAGCGAGTCGTCGGCGGCGACGTAGGTCGCCTGGTCGAGGTCGGGCGAGATGCTCACGGTGGGATCGGTGTCGCAGAGCGTCGGATCGCTGGTGCGCTGCGCGTCGATGTCCGCCGGGATCGGCGGGACCGCCTGGGGCGAGTAGACGTTGGTCCAGGTCGTCGTCGGGCCGGGCGCCGACGTCGCCTCCCAGATGCGGCCCGCGCTGACGAGCGTCCAGCGCGTCCCGTTCGTGCCGAAGCCGAACTGCGAGTTGAGGCCGAAGTCCGTCGTGTTGGTGACGCCTTCGATGCCCGTCCAGCTGGCAGCGGAGGTGACGCTTCCCGTCGCGCTGACGAACGCGTTCTCGGCGCCGATGGCGCGCGCGACGACCTTGCCGCCGACCGAGGAGACGCCGAGGAAGCTGATCGAGCCGAGCGTCCCGAACATCGCCGCGTACGCGTCGTCGCCCGTGACGAGGGTGGCCGTGATGGTCGTCCCGTCGCTCGAATAGATGTGGCCCGCGTCGCCGAAGAGCTCCGTCACGACGACGCACGTGTGCGCGTCGGAGCAGTAGACGCCCGTCACCCTCTCGCCGTTGCCGGGGAGCGCGATCGCGCGAAAGGCGGCGCTGGTGCCGCCCTCCGAGGGCGCGCTGCTGTCGCCCGTCGTCCCGGTGTCGTTCGCGGTAGCGCCATCGTTCGTGGTGCCACCGTCGTTCGTGGTGCCACCGTCGTTCGTGGTGCCGCCCTCCGCGGTCGTGCCTCCGCTGTCGGGGCTGCCGGAGCCGGCGTCGTTGCCGCTGTCGCTGGAGCTACTGGAGCACGCCGCCAAGAGCGAGGCGCCGAGAGCAAGACGGATGAAGTGTCGCATGAGTGAGGTCCCTCCTGGGATGGGTAGGCGACCTCTCCGCAAGACACATGCCCCCCCGGATGGGCCCGCATTTCACCCGTACTCCTGGGATTTCCGTCGATCGCGGGCACGCACGACCGGGCGCGCCCACGCGAGCGGGCGGGCGCGCTCCGGGCGCCCACGCGGACGGTTACCGCTTCGTCTTGCCCGACAGCGTGAACGTGGCTTCGCCGCGCGCCTTGGCGTCGTACGCCGCGGCGATCGTCCGGAGAAGCGTCGCGGACGGCACGACGAACGGGTGCACCGTCTTTCCGGTGACGAACTCGACCTCGTCGAGCGTCTTCTTGTCCTGCGGATCGACCATCGCCAGGTAGACGAGGCCCTCGCCGAGGAGGACGGGCAAGATGCGGAGCGCCTCGGCGACCTCGCGCGGCATGACGTCGAGGTGCTCGAGCGTGATGTTCACCTGCCGGAGATCGAGCCCCGGAACGCCGGTGCGCTCCGAGAGCGCCAGGAGCTCCTCGTGCTCGGCGTCCTTCTCCGGGACGACGGGCTCCGGGACGACGGGGCGCACCGAGGAGGACACCGGCGCGTCCGCCGGCTTCTGCTCGCGGAGGGCCCCCTGGAGCTCACGCGGCACGAGCTTGCGTTGCAGGAGGATCCTGCCGAGCGGTCGCTTTTCGTCGCTGGGCATGGGAGGGCGAGAGTCCCGCCAACATAGCCCGGATTGCGCGAAGTGATCAGCGGGTTGGCTTGCAGCTCCAGCTCGTGTCGATGGCCCAGTCGTCCTCGCAGCTGGCGGCCGAGGCGACCCACGTTTGTTCGCCCAGCCCGGCGAGCGACGCCGCGTTGCGCGTCACGCTCGCGGCCTTCCCGCAGGTGACGGTCCACGCCACGCTGCACGCCATGACCTTGGCGCACGTGTTGGCGAGGTGCACGTCGAGCGAGCGGCTGTCCTTGTGCGACAGCTCGCTGTAGACGACGCAGTTGTCGGACGGCGTGTCCGCCGCTTCGTTCTCCGCATGGACGTCGGGCGACGCGGCGGCGGTCGCGAAGGCAACCACGAACGCCGCGCACGCGATGGGCATCGTGCGCATGCCCGGAGAGACAGCGTTCGAGGTCGGAAGTTCCTACGGCTCCTCGGCCTCGGGGGGCGGAGCGCCGAACGTGTGGGGTGCGTACTCCCGCTCCAGCAACGTGAACACCGCCGTGTCGGTGTACTCGCCCCCGAAGAAGAAGGACTCCCGCAGCAGCCCGTCCTGCACGAACCCGAGGCGCTCCAGGGTCTTCCGCGACCGCGTGTTCGCGGGATCGATCTGCGCCTCCACGCTGTTCAGGCCCATCTGCACGAACCCGAAGCGCAGGACTGCACGCAGCGCCTCGGTCATCAGCCCCTTGCCCCAGCGCGCCTGCAGCAGCTGGTAGCCGATCTCCGACCGCAGGTGCTGCTTCATCAGGCGCCAGTGGGCCACGTACCCGATGAACTCGTCGGACTTGCGCGGGCAGATGGCCCACCCGATGCCCTCTTCGGCGGGGAAGAGGAGCTGGTTGCGGCGAATGAACGCGAGCGTCTCGTCGTGGGTCGTGTGCGGCGGCTTGCCGATGAAGCGCATCGACTCGGGATCGGAGAAGAGGAGGAAGGCGGCGGGGACGTCGTCGTCCGAGAGCTCGCGGAGCCTGAGTCGCTCGGTCTCGAGCGTCGGGAACTCGTCCAGATAGGTGAAGAGGCTCATGGCTCCCCGAGCCTCAGGTGTACGCCTCGATCGGCGGGCAGGTGCAGACGAGGTTCCGGTCGCCCTGGGCGTTATTGAGCCGCCCGACCGAGGGCCAGAACTTCCTCGCCCGGGTCGCGCTCGTCGGGAACGCCGCCACCTCGCGCGAGTACGGGTGCTTCCAGTCGCTCGACGCGATGGCCTCGGCCGTGTGCGGGGCGTGCTTCAGCGGGTTGTCGTCTCGAGCGAGCTTGCCCTCCTCGACGGCGCGGATCTCCTCGCGGATGCCGATCATCGCCTCGCAGAAGCGATCGAGCTCGCCCTGCGCCTCGCTCTCGGTCGGCTCCACCATCAGCGTGCCCGCGATGGGGAAGCTCATCGTCGGCGCGTGGAAGCCGTAGTCCATCAGGCGCTTCGCGATGTCGTCCACCTCGATGCCGGCCGAGCGCTTCACGCCGCGCGTGTCGAGGATGCACTCGTGGGCGACGCGCCCGCGCTTGCCGCGGAAGAACACGGGGAAGTGCGGGTGGAGCCGGTCAGCCACGTAGTTCGCGTTGAGGATGGCGACCTCGCTCGCGCGCTTCAGCCCGTCGGGGCCCATCATCGCGATGTACGCCCACGAGATGAGGAGGATGCTCGCGCTCCCCCACGGCGCCGCGCTGACCGCGCCGATGCCCTGCTCGCCGCCGACCGGGATGACGGGGTGACGCGGCAGGTACTTCGCCAGGTGCTGCGCCACGCCGATGGGGCCCATTCCGGGACCACCGCCGCCGTGCGGGATGCAGAACGTCTTGTGCAGGTTCACGTGGCAGACATCGGCGCCCACGTCGGCCGGGCGGCACAGGCCCACCTGCGCGTTGAGGTTGGCGCCGTCGAGGTACACCTGCCCGCCGTGCTCGTGGACGATCGAACAGATACGGGCGATCTCCTCCTCGAAGATCCCGTACGTCGACGGGTACGTCACCATCAGCGCGGCCAGGTTCCTCGCGTGGTCGCGCGCCTTCGCCTCCAGATCCGCGAGGTCGACGTACCCCTTCTCGTCGCACGCGACGACGACGACGCGCATGCCCGCCATCGCCGCCGAGGCCGGGTTCGTCCCGTGCGCGCTCGCGGGGATGAGGCACACGTCGCGCTGCCCCTCGCCGCGCGACTCGTGGTGCTTCCGGATGACGAGCAGCCCCGCCAGCTCGCCCTGCGCGCCGGAGTTCGGCTGCAAGCTCACGGCAGGGAAGCCGGTGATTTCGCCGAGCATCGCCTCGAGCTGCTTGACGATGACCTGGTAGCCCTGCGCCTGCTCGAGCGGCGCGAAGGGGTGGATGCGATTGAAGCGTGCCCAGGTGACGGGCATCATCTCGGCGGTCGCGTTGAGCTTCATCGTGCACGAGCCCAGCGGGATCATCGAGTGCACGAGCGAGACGTCACGCTCCTCGAGCGAGCGCATGTAGCGGAGTATCTCCGTCTCGGAGTGGTGCACGTTGAAGACGGGGTGCGAGAGATACGCGGTCTGCCGTTCGAAGCCGCCGAGAGCGGGGGAGGCCTCGCGCGCGAGCTCGACGCACGTGAAGGGAGGGGTCGCGTCATGGAAGACCGCCAGCAGAGCGTCGACCTCGGCCGCCGACGTCGTCTCGTCGAGCGCGATGCCGAGGGAGCGGTCGTCGATCCGGCGGAGGTTCATCCTGCGGGCGCGCGCGCCGGCGACCCAGGCGTCGACCCGGGACGGCTCCCCCTCGATGCGCAGCGTGTCGAAGAAGCGCGCCTTCGCCACGCGTACGCCGAGCTTCTTCAGGCCCAGCGCGAGCGCGGCCGTATGGCCGTGCACACGATCGGCGATGGCGCGGATGCCGCGCGGCCCGTGGTAGACGGCGTAAAAGCTCGCCACGTTGGCGAGGAGCGCCTGCGCCGTGCACACGTTGCTCGTCGCCTTCTCGCGGCGGATGTGCTGCTCGCGCGTCTGGAGCGCCATGCGAAGGGCGGGCTTGCCGTGGGCGTCGACGCTGACGCCGATGATGCGCCCGGGGAGCTTTCGTACGAGCTCGTTCTTGCAGGCGAAGAACGCGGCGTGCGGTCCGCCGTAGCCGAGCGGCACCCCGAAGCGCTGGGCGCTGCCGACGGCGATGTCCGCTCCGAGCTCGCCCGGGGGGACGATGAGCGCCAGGGACAGGAGATCGCACGCCATCGCGACGAGAGCGCCGGCCGCGTGCGCGCGTTCGATGAAGCCCTTCCAGTCGTCGAGCCCCCCGTCCGTCCCGGGATACTGGAGGACGACGCCGAACACCTTCTTCGCCGCGCCGAAGTCGAACGCCATCGCGTCGCCCACGAGGACCTCGACCGCGTGCGCGACGGCGCGCGTCCGGATGACGTCGATCGTCTGCGGGTGGCACTGGTCGGAGACGAGGAGCGCACGCCGGTCGGCCGCGCCCTTGAACGACTCCATCATGTGCATCGCCTCGGCGGCGGCGGTCGCCTCGTCGAGCAGGGACGCGTTCGCGACCTCGAGGGCGGTGAGATCGCTCACGACGGTCTGGAAGTTGAGGAGCGCCTCGAGGCGCCCCTGCGAGACCTCGGCCTGGTACGGCGTGTACTGCGTGTACCAGGCGGGGTTCTCGACCACGTTCCGCAGGATGACCGGCGGGGTGACGCAGTCGTGGTAGCCCATGCCGAGAAAGCTCCGCCACACCTCGTTCTTCTGCGAGATGCCGTGGGCGAGCTCGAGTAGCTCGTGCTCGCTGCGGGCCGGCGGGAGGTTCAGCGGGCGGCGCAGGCGGATGCTGGGCGGAATGGTCTGGTCGATGAGATCATCGAGCGACTTCGCGCCAACGACACGGAGCATCGCGTCGGTCTCGGCGTCGTCGGGGCCGATGTGGCGCAGGGCAAAGCGGTCCGGATGATCGAGCGATACCGGCATGGTGTCGTGTGTAATGCCCCGGCCTCCGGTTGGCCAGCGTGATGCCCGGCCCTACTGGAGGGTCGACATGTCGACGGGGCCGAGCCAGATGCTCGTCAGGTCGAACATGCCCAGCACCCACGGCGGGTCGGCCTCCAGATCGCCCGAGTACCAGCTGAGCAGGACGTGCGTGTCGTCGAGCGGCACCACGCCCGCGTACGACGTGTCGCCCGCGCTGGGGAGCTGACCCCACTCGCCGATGGAGAGCGGTCCCCCCTCCAGGTTGCCCGCGATCTCGAAGAGGCTCGTCCTCTTCTTGCCGGTCCCCTGGAGGTGCTTGCGCGCGACCACGAAGAGGCGCCCGTGCCAGAAGAACGAGACCGGCCCATCCAGGCGCTGGCCGAGGAACTCCGCGGGGCAGGAGAAGCTCGCGTAGGGCGGATCGCTCCAGCAGATCTTCGTGCGCAGGCGCCCCTGGTCGCCGAGGAGCTCCGCGTCGGTGCCGTCCATGCGCACGAGCGCGAGGAGCTTGCCGCTCGGCATGAAGGTGAGCTCCGTCTCGAGCGGCGTATCGGCGCTGACGCCGTAGACGAGCGGGCCGGCGGTCCAGGAAAGGCCGTCGGTCGAGCTGTAGAGGACGACGCGGAGGTCGCCGTCCTCGTACGCCGCCGTGTAGTAGGTGCCCGCGCTCTCCTTGATGCGCCAGAAGCTCCACCCGTGGGGGCCGATGGGCTGCTGCGCGCTCCACGTGACGCCGTCGCTCGACGTCATCGCGATGGCCACCGTGTCGACGCCCGTGTCGCGGTTCGAGTCGTCGACGGGCGGGGTCAGCCGCGTGAGCGCCTTGAGGTAGAGCTGGCCCCCGACGACGTAAAAGCACGGATCGCGGATGTCGCGGTCGCTCGGCGCGGGCAAGAGGGCGGTCTCGTGGAACGAGCTGCCGTTGTCGGTCGACTGGTACACGTGGAGGGCGCTGTTGGGCCCCAGCGTCTGGCTGATCGCGGTGCGGTGGACCAGCCACAGCGCGCCGTTCCAGGCGATCATGTCGGTGTTCTCGTTGTGCCGGCACATCTCCACGCGGCAGTCGCGCGTGTAGTCGTCGTAGGCGTGGCCGTCGACGAACACCGAGGCGCTGGGCTCGAAGAAGGAGAGGGGGACAGGGCCCGCGTCGTCTCCCGCGTCGGCGCCGCCCGCGTCCGCTTCCGGGGGAGAGCAACCCACGGCCGCCGAGGACACGAGGAGGAGACACCAGGCCGTGGCGGTCACGATGGAACGGGTCTTCACGGCACCCTCTCCCAGTCTACACTGCACGCCATGGGCACGCCGTGGGACCGCGCCGCGGAGGGCTACCTGGAGGAGTGGGTGCCGCGCTTCGTGCCGTATCACCTCGATCTGGTGCGCGAGATGGCGATGCATCCGGGCGACCGCGTCCTCGTGGCGAGCGCGGGACCGGGGGCGGAGGTGCTCGCGGTGGCGCGCGCCGTGGGGGATACGGGCGCGGTGCGTGCGACCGACAAGAGCGTGGAGATGGTGCGGATCTGCCGCGAGCAGACGGACCGCGCGAGGCTCGCGACGCCCGTCGAGTGCGCCGTGGCCGACGCGAGCGATGCGGCGGGCGGACCCTGGGACGCGGTGCTCTGCGCCTTCGGGCTCTGGCAGGTCCCGTCTCGCACCGACATGCTCCGCGCGTGGGCCGGGGCGCTCGCGCCGAAGGGCAAGGTGGGGCTCATCACCTGGGGCCCGAGCGATCCCGGCGAGCCGTTCGAGCTGCTGACCGCTTGCCTGCACGAGCTCGAGCCATCCCTCGCCGTCCCGGACCCGCACGTGCACGCGGAGCGCGACGCGATGGCGTCGATGTTCGAGGAGGCCGGCCTGGCCATGGTGCGGCACACCCTCGTCCGTCACACCCTCGCCTTCCCGAGCGCCGAGGCCTTCGTTCGCGCGATGCGCGAGGCGTGCACCTGGCGTCGCATCTGGGAAGACGTCGGCGACGCGCGGATGCAGCGCGTGACCGCGCGTTTCTGCGAGAGAGTCGGCGGCCCGAGCGCGCCGCTGTCGTTCGAGCCCACCGCGACCATCGCCATCGCCGCCCTCCCGGGCGCCGAGGTCGAGCTCCAGCACCGTCCCAGCGTTCGCGCCCCGGGTTGAGCGCTACGGCAGCCCCAGGACCTGCAACGGCACCTCGTTGCAGTCCGTGCCCGACGGGAAGGTGGCGAGATCGCACCCGCCCTCGTCGCCCGCGTCGCCCGGCGCGTGACCGAGCTGCCCCGCGCCATTGTTCCCCCAGGACCACACGCGACCGTCGGTGGTGCGCGCGAACGTCGCGTACGTGGAGGCGCGGATCTCGGCCACGTTGAGCAGCCCCACGCGGTACCCGTCGAGGGCGCAGGGCAGGTTCGACGTCGTGCAGAAACCCGACGCCGGATCGGACGTCTGATGCGTCTCGTCGTCGCCCCAGCAGTAGACCCGCGCCACGGCCAGGGCGCACGCGGTCTTGTATCCGAAGTCCAGGGCGGCGGTGTTGGTGAAGGTCCCCGGCTCGATGGTGACCGCAGCCGGCGTCGAGTGGGCATTCGAGTCGAAGCTGTCGAGCCCGAGCTGTCCCACGTCGTTCGCTCCGAGGCAGTAGGGCCCCTGCGCCGTCTCGAAGCACGAGGCGTGGTAGCCCGGGTGCATCCGGAGGATGCCGATGATGGGCAACGCCTGAGGCATCGGGTTGCAGAACGTCGCGTTGATGCAGGTCTGGTCCGTGCTGCCGGGCGTGTGCCCGAGCTCGCCGGACGCGTTGGAGCCCCAGCAGGTCGGAACGCCTCCGACGAGCGCGCACGCATGCGCGAACCCGGCGTTGACGGCGGCCACACCGGAGAGGACGAGCTGCGGAGCGGGCGACGGGCCGCCGTCCCCCGAGGGGCCGAGCTCGTCGTAGCTGTCGTCGCCCCAGCAGTAGACGCTGCCGTTCACCAGCGCGCACGCGAAGCTCGACTGACCCGAGGTGACAGTCGTGGCCGGCCCCGGGAGACCGGCGACGGCGGCGGGTTGCGCGTTGCACGGGACGCTGGCGTCGCCGACGGTGCACGTGGGATCGGTGGTCGGCGAGTGACCGAGGCCCGCCCCGGCGTTCGAGCCCCAGCACCACACGCCGCCGTCGGCGTCGAGGGCGCACGTTTGATCGCCCCCTGCGCTGACCTGCACGGCGTTGGGGAGCCCGCCGATACGCGCCGGGGCCGGACGGCAGGCGCCCAGCGGGCAGGCCGAGGCGTCGCCCGGGCCGAGGATCTGCGCCTGATCGTCGGCGCCCCAGCACCAGACGTCCCCCGCTTGCAAGAGAGCGCACGCGTGCTCGGTGCCGGCGGTGAGCTGGGTCACGGTGGCTCCGCCGCACGTCGCGCGGTAACACGACGAACCGTCGCACCCGAAGCCGCACGTCCCGCAGTTGCTGTTGTCGCTCTGGAGATCGACGCACGCGTCGCCGCACGACGCCTCGCAGCTCACGCCTGCCTCGGGGATGGCGTCGCCGCCGGCGTCGCTCGCGACGCTTCCGTCGCCGTGCGCGTCTGTGCCGCCATCAGTCGGCATCGTGCCGTCGTGGGTGGAAGCCTCGACGACGACGCCCCCCTCGGCCGGGTACGCCTCGTGATCCTCCAGGCCGATGAGCAGACCGCACGCGGCCGTCGCGCTCAGCGCACACACGGCCGCGAGCCCGACGAGCCACGTCCTCGGGCCCCGGCTCACCATGTCACCCCCGCCGACGCACCGCCTCCGCGCGCGAGCACCATCGGTCCGACGCGGAGCTGCGCCGACTGCGACCCCGGCGCGGCGAGGACGAAGTACGCGCCGGCGGCCAGCGCCGCCACGCCCACCGCGAAGGCGACCGTCGACACCGCGGCGTCCGTGTGCGCGTCGCTCTCGAGCGAGAGACCCTGCGGGTCGCAGAGCTTCCCCGAGCAATGCGCGGCGCCGCTGTTCTTGTTCGAGATGGCCGTCACCCCGAAGTACGAGCCGAGACCCAACCCGACGACGCCGACGCCTCCCAGCACGAAGCCCAGCGTCTGCAAGCCGGACCCGTGCGCCGGCTCCGGTGGTGGTGGGGGCGGCGGAGGGGGCGGCGGTGGCGGGGGCGGCGGGGGTGCGATGGCGTCGAGCGACGCGACGGGCACCGTCTGCACGCCGGGCCCCGAGATGGTGACGTCGACGACCCGCGCCGTCTTTCCCTCGGCGGAGAAAACGAACTTGTGAACGCCGGGATCGAGCGCGACGTGCGCCGACCACGTCCCGCGGTCGAGCGGAGCTCCGTCGAGCGTCACCGTGTCGAAGGCGGCGCCGGGCGCCGGCACGAGCTGCACGTACGACAGCTTGGGCGCCAGGGCGTCGACCTGCTCGCGCGCGAACGACTCGCGTTCGCGGTCCTTGCGGGCCTGCGCCTGGCGCAGCGCCTCCTCGAACTCGCCGAGGGCGGTCGCCGTTCTGCCGTCGGAGGCGTGGCAGTCGGCGAGGTTCAGCAGCGTGCCGAGCTCGGGGTCGAGCCGGAGGCTCTCGGCGAAGTCGGCGCATGCCTGCGACACCTGCCCGGCGTCCCGCAGCTTCTGCGCCTGCTTGAAGAGCACGTCGGCGCGCTTGACGTCCGCGGGAGATTTCGTCTGCGCGAGCGCCGTGGGCGCCAGGGCGAGCACGAGGAGCGGAACGGCGGCGAAGAGGGCTTTGCGCATTTCCAGCAAGGTCGATCGAGCGCCCGGGGGCGCTCAGTATCGCTGCTGGAGGATACTTCGTTTCCTGGGCGGGACGCGCACTGGTTGCGCCGTGGGCGAGGGCGCCGTCGTCGGGACCTCGTCGACAGCTGTGGGGGCGGTGCTGGGGTCCGGGGCGCTCGGCGTCGATGCCGGAGGCGCCGTGATCGCCGCGGCGGTGCTGGGCGGGGGCGCCGCGAGGACCGTGTCCGTCGGAGGCGGCGCCGCGGGCGGCCTGTGCCCGATCGCCACCCGCTGCACCACGAGGATCCCCGCGAGCGGGATGAGCACCAGCGGCACCACCGCCGCGAGCACGAGCAGCACCTTGTGCCCCGGGCCCACGGCGCTGCCTTGCGTGTGGACGGCGTTACCCGTCATCGCGGCGGGGGGCACGCTGGCGCTCACCGTCCCGGGCGTCACCCCGGGTCGCCGGACGCCCACGGCGCGACGCATGCGCGCCAGCGACTCGTGATGCTTGTACCAGGCGTACGGCGCCAGGGCCTCGGCCAGCGCCACGACGTTCTCGAAGCGCTCGTCGACGTTGCGCCGGAGGCATCGCGCGACGATGTCCGACAGCTTGGCCGGTACCTCCGGGCGAAGCTTCGACAGCGGCGTCGCCTGGCCTTCGATGATCTGCACGAAGATCTCTCCCGGCGTCTCGCCGCGGAAGGGGAGCGTCCCGCTCATCAGCTCGTAGAGGATGACGCCGGCCGACCAGATGTCCGCGCGGTGGTCGGTCTTTCGCACGTTCTGGATCTGCTCGGGCGACATGTACGTCGGCGAGCCGATGATGGCGCGGCTCGACGTGATGTTGCTCGGCACGTGGCCGGTCCCGAACGCGTCGTCCACCTTCGAGATCCCGAAGTCGAGGACCTTGATGACCGGCGGAGCGCCCGGGAGCTGCGTCAGGAAGAGGTTCGACGGCTTGAGATCGCGGTGAACGACACCGCGCGCGTGGGCTTCGGCGACGGCGTCGAGCGCCTGCACGACGTACTCGGCGGCCTCGCCCACCGGCAGCGGCGCGCGGCGCTCGTAGAGCAGGCGCGCGAGATCGCAGCCTTCGAGCAGCTCCATCGCGATGAACGGCAGGCCGTTCTCCGTCACGCCCGCGTCGAGCACCTGACACAGGTGGTCGCTCTTCAGACGCGCGGCGAGGCGCGCCTCGTTGAGGAAGCGGGCCACCGCGGTCGCCTGAGACGCCACCTCCGGCGCCAGGATCTTCAGGGCCACGCGCTGGTCGAGGATCTCGTGGTGGGCGGCGTAGACCACACCCATCCCGCCGCGACCGACGATGCGCTCGATCCGGTACTTCCCTGCGACGCGCGCCCCGGGGCCCGGCAAAGAGCCAGCTGACGCCGGGCCCCCGACCATACCGGGCAGTATAGGTGGCCATCCGGTTGCGGGCTACACGCCCTTCTTCTTGTTCTTCTCCCGGAGCGCCACGATCTCCCGCGGCAGCTCCTCGCCGCGCACGAAGATGGCCACGCTGTCGTCGTTGCTCGAGGGCGGATCGGCGCTGGAGGGGGGCTTGGCGGTGGCAGGATTCGCCGTGTCGGTGAGCTTGGGCGGGGCGAGACCCGACGAAGCGGTGGTGACGGGGACGGGGGTGGGCTCCGGCGCGGGCGAGGCGGTGGCGGCGAGCGCCGCGGCGAGGACGTTCGGATCGGCGATGGTCGAGGGAGCCAGCTCTTCGCTCACGGGCCCGAGCTCCGAGACGTCCGTGCGGCGCGGGATGGCCGTCATGGAGAGTCGCGATCCGGCGTCGGGGAAGGCCTCGAGCAGCCTGGCGGCGAGCGTCATCGCGCTGGGAATGCGCTGCTCGCGGTCGCGCGTGAGGCCGGCGTCGATGACCAGGGCGAGCTTGACTGGCACCCAGTCGGCCCGGGTGGCGAGCGGGGCAACGTTCTGGCGAACGATGCGCTGCATCGTGGCGATGTGCCCGCCGTCGTCGGAGATGGCCGGCTCGCCCGCGATCATCTCGTAGAGGACGGCGCAGAGCGACCACACGTCGGTCCGCACGTCGAGCGTGAGCTTTCCCTCGCACTGCTCGGGCGACATGTACTGCGGCGTGCCCAGCGTCGTCCCGTGCGCCGTGAGCGTGGGCTCGACGAAGCTGAGGGGGCCCCTCTCCGGCTCGAACTTGGAGATGCCGAAGTCGAGGATCTTCGCCAGGACCGACCCGTCCTCGCGCTTGGTGAGGAAGATGTTCGCGGGCTTGAGGTCGCGGTGGATGATCCCCGCCGTGTGCGCCTTGGCGAGCCCACGCGCGAGCTGGAGGCCGATGGTCGCGGCGTCCTGCTCGCCGATCCACCGCTCGCGCTGGAGGCGGGCTTCGAGGTCTTCGCCTTCGAGGTACTCGATGACCATGTAGAGGCCGAGGGCCTCGTCGCGCCCGAAGTCGTAGATCTGGCCGATGTAGTCGCTCTCGACGGCGCTGGCCGCGCGCGCCTCGCGACGGAAGCGGGCGACGACCTCGGGCGACTCGCCGAACTCGGGGTGGATGAGCTTGATCGCGAGCCTTTTGCCGAGGTCGACGTGCACGCCCTCGTAGACGGCCCCCATGGAGCCGGACCCGAGGAGCCGCTTCAGCTCGTACTTGCCGGCGACGCGTTCGCCCAACATGCTCGATTAACCGCAGAGTATACGTGAACGCGGCTGGATTTAGCTGCACCTTCGTACTAGAGGCGTAACCCACCAAGAACATGCCGCGCTCACCTGCCACCCCCTCGCGTTCCTCGGGCTCCACCCGCTACCAGTTCACCTCCGAATCGGTGACCGAAGGCCACCCCGACAAGCTGTGCGATCAGGTGTCCGACGCCATCCTCGACGCCATCCTCACGCAGGACCCGCGCGCCCGCGTGGCGTGCGAGTCGCTGGCCAAGACCGGGATGGTCGTCGTCGCCGGCGAGATCACGACGACCGCCATCGTCGACCTCGCGCAGATCGTTCGGAAGACCGTGAAGGATATCGGCTACGTGGACTCGTCGATGGGGTTCGACGGCAACACCTGCGCGGTGCTGACCGCCGTCGAGCGCCAGAGCCCGGACATCGCCCAGGGCGTGAACGAGGGCGACGGGCTGCACAAGGAGCAGGGAGCCGGCGACCAGGGCCTCATGTTCGGCTACGCGACCGACGAGACGCCCGAGCTCATGCCGGCGCCGATTCACTACGCGCACATGCTGGCGCGCCAGCTCGCGGCGGTCCGGAAGAAGAAGATCGGCGGCGTGGATTTCCTCCGCCCCGACGGCAAGACCCAGGTGACGCTCGAGTACGAGAACGACGTGCCGGTGCGCATCGACGCCATCGTCGTCAGCACGCAGCACGACGAGCGCGTGAAGTACAAGCAGCTCCGCGAAGCGATCATCGATCTGGTCATCGACAAGGCGCTGCCGAAGAAGCTCATCGACACGAAGACCAAGGTGCACGTGAACCCCACGGGGCGCTTCGTCATCGGCGGCCCGCAGGGTGACTGCGGCCTCACCGGGCGCAAGATCATCGTCGACACGTACGGCGGCATGGGCCGGCACGGCGGCGGCGCCTTCAGCGGGAAGGACCCGAGCAAGGTCGATCGGAGCGCCTGCTACTACGCCCGGTACATCGCGAAGAACGTGGTCGCCTCGGGCGTCGCGCGTCGGTGTGAGGTGCAGATCGCGTACGCCATCGGCGTGGCGCAGCCCGTCGGCGTGCGGGTCGACACGTTCGGCACCGGCAAGGTGAGCGACGAGGCGCTGGAGAAGTACATCCTGTCGTCGTTCGACATGCGGCCGAAGGCGCTCATCGAGACGCTGAACCTGCTCCGTCCCATCTACCTGCCGACGGCGGCGTACGGCCACTTCGGCCGCAACGACGTCCCCTGGGAGAAGACGGACCGCGCAGCGAAGATCGCGGACGACCTCGTTCGCGCGACGCCGAAGGCCGCGAGCGGCAACGGCAACGGGCACCGCAAGGCCAACGGGAACGGCAACGGAAGCGCGAACGGCCACAAGAAGGCCGCTCCGGCGAAGAAGCCGGGGAAGCGGACGTTCGTCGCCGAGGCGTGAGGGACGGCGTTTCGCACAATTCGTAGGAAGGCACGCAACTTCGTCCGCCGCCGCCCGATAGGGGGGCATGGTAGACGCGATTGGTAACTCTTCGACGGACTGGACCCGGGCGCTCGACGAAGCGGACGACGAGGCGCGGCGGCGCGTGGCGACCGCGGCCACGGCGAAAGTAGCGACAGCACCGCCGGAGATCCCGCAGGGCCCGGACACGAACGGGGCACAGCTGGTGCGGGCGGCGCAGGCACAGGCTGCGGCGACGCCGAAGCCGCTCCTGGCGATGGGGATCGACGCGGCGGCGGTGGGCAGGCCGGATCAGGACACGGCGGTGCAGAAGCGGCTGGATGCGTTCCTCGCGAAGGCGACGCCGACGTATCGGCTGCCCGCGGAAGGAGGAGGCACCGTCGCAGTCCCGGTAGCGACGCCGTTCCGTATGGGGGGCAAGACGGAGGTTCGCCCCGGCGAGACCGACGAGACCACCCTTCGCTATGCAGCGCAGGACGAGCGCGTGAGCAAGCACGCCTCCGAGCTCACGGCCATCGCCGGCAAGCTCGGCATCGGCCCCGTAGCACTGGGAGCGATCCAGGTCGGGCGCGGAACGCCCAGTCAGATCCACGCTCTCACGCAGGCCCTGATCGATGCGAACAAGCTGTCCCCGGCCACGAACGGGGAGTCCGACGTCGTTCGCGTACGCCGCATGATGTGCGACTACGGCATCGGCACCGACTGCGCGGGATACGTGCAGCAGGCTCTCGTGGCCGCGCAGGGCATCACGCGCGCTCAGGCGGGACTCGATCCGCAGATGACCAACGAAAGTCTGTCGAACCTCTCCCCGACGCGCTTTTCGCGAGTTGCCGTGGAGGACGCTCGGGCCGGGGATGTTCTCGCCCTCGGACCGCCTCCCGGCTCCCACGAGGTCGGCCACCGCCTCATCGTCTTCGATCGTCATGATGCTTCCCCCGAGGAGCTGGCGCGGTACTGCAAGGCCGGCACCTCGCTCGACCGGTCCCACCTGACCGTGCTGTCCGTCGATTCGTCCTACGGTTCGAGCGCACTCCCGGCAAAGGGTGGCGTAGGGAGGCAGACCTGGCTCTATGACGGCAAGAGCTGGGGTACGGTCGTCCCGGCGCAGGTCGAGAACGGCACACGGATCCCCGAGAGGGTGGGGGTTCACGACCAGCCCTACGACGGCCGTCATCGCCTCATCGGCGTCTATCACTACAACGGGAGCCACTGAGCCATGCGCGCCGCAGTCGTCTCGCTGGTGGTCATGGTTCTGGGCTGCTCGAAGGCCTCCGGCGCGAGCCCGGATGCGCCGTCGCCATCCGATGCTCCCGTAGTCGGAAGAGGGCCCGATCCGATCGAATACGCACTCTGCGGCGATCGGACCGATTGCCGTCTCGAAAGCGAGCTGTGGGAGCCCGGCGGGCACGGCGCAAACCGGAGCGTCGTCGCAGTCGTCCACCAGTCGCCGGGGCCGATACGTCCCCATCGGCCAGGATTTCATCAAGGCGTCGCGGTGACGGGGGCCACGCCAGTGGGCCAGTGCGCCGCCTGGGAGACGTGGCTCACCGCCGTGACCTCCAGCCAGGCCACGCGCGCCCAGCTCCTCGTGTCCGACTGCCCCTCCGACGATCGCGCGCCCGTGATCGAGGATCTCGGTCCGGGCAGGCTCCGCTACTCGTTCGGGGGCCACGCCTACGAGCTCGCCCTCGATCCCCCACGCCTCGAGCGCGAGACCCAAGGTGGCGGCTCGCTCACATGGAACTACGGCGCCTTTCACGGCGAAGCCTGCGAGGAGCAGGAGTGTGCTCCGGTGCTCCTCGAAGCGCGTGTCGCCGACGAGTCTTTCTCGCGAGGTGGCTGGAAGACGAGTGGGCTGGGGGAATGCGCCACGCTCGTCGACGGCGCGACGACTCCCGGCGACAACACGTCGCACGGCGAGCGGGTGGCTCGCGGCGCGTCGTCGTCCGTCCGCCTGCTGCTCGTCGAAGGGACCCTCTACGTCGAGGTGACGGACGACGTGTTCGTCACGAAGAGTCGAGTGGCAGACGCGCTCGTCTTCTATTCGTCGTCGACGCATGCGATGCCCGGCGAGCGGGGCCGCACCGAGCGTCTCCTCATGGATGGCACGCTCACGGATTGGGATGGCAAGGTTCGCCAGGTCGAGGTGGTCACGGCGCCGACGACGCGTCGGTTTGCGCTCACGGATGCGTGGCCCGGCCCGGACGACCCGGAGGGCCACTGGCGCATGGCCTACGAGGACACGGACGACGGTCGCACCTTCGGCTCCGGGCAGTCGACCGGCAAGCTCGGGCACGAACCGTGGGTGTTCACGTCGCCGGTCGCATGCGTCCCTCGAGACGGCGCTCTCCATGTCGAGCGCACGAGCGTCCCGGATCCCGACAAGCCGATCGCTCCGTAGTCTCACCCGCGGGAGGGTGGCCCCTGATCTACCCTTGCCCGGCCATGCCCCTCGCCCGCACCCCCGACCCTCCCTACTGGGCCGTCATCTTCACCTCGCTGCGCACACCGGTGGACGACGCCGGTTACGTGCAGACCGCGGGCGACATGGAAGCCCTCGCAGGCCAGCAACCGGGGTATCTCGGGATCGAGAGCGGCGCGCGCGACGCGGACGGCCTCGGCATCACGGTCTCCTACTGGGCGAGCGAGGAGGCCATCCTCGCGTGGCGCCGTCACGCCGACCACCTCGCGGCGCAGCGCGCGGGCCGGGACACCTGGTACCGCGCGTACGAGCTTCGCGTGGCGCGGGTCGAGCGGGCGTACGGCTTCGTGAAGGGAGCGTGAGCCTTCCCGAGCGGAGCACGAACCGTGCATGGTCAACGTCACACGGTTCCATGAGCATGCGAGTCTTCCCAGCTGCAGCGGTCGCCATCGCGCTCGTCGTGTCATCGTCCGCGGCGCCGGCGCAGGAGGAGGAGCCGAAGAAGTGGGAGCAGCTCTTCTTCCCCTTCCCGATCGTCGGCGCGCCGCCTCAGCTCGAACAGCAGGTGCAGCTCTTCAACAGCTATTTCCGCGGCAAGGCCGGAAGCGGTGACGTGCCCTCCGCAGAGCTCGCGTACATCGCATCGCCACACCTCGGCCTGGTGGTGACGGTCCCCTTCCAGGTCGGTTTCGGCGGGCAGACCACCGGGTTCGAGGACGCCCAGCTACTCGTACAATGGCTGGCCGCCGGCTCGCTCGAGCTCGATGACATGCTGTCCGTCGGAGTGATGGGGACGTTCCCGATCGGGCGTGACGACCTGAGCAGCGGGGACTACTACGTCGGCCCGTTTGCCTACGCGGCGCAGCGCTTCTTCCACCACCTGATCTTCGAAGGCGACGTGACGACACTTCTCCCCGTCGTGCACGGCGACTCGACGCGACAGATCCTCGGGACCGGGCTCGTGGCCGTTCTGCTCACACCGCGGCGCTTCTCGTTCCCGGTCTACACCCAGGTCGAGATCAACAGCACGACGTACCTCGGCGGTACCGCGGCGCTGCCTCCCGGCGCCACGCAGAGTCCTGCGGAGACCGTGTTCATCGCGCCCGAGGTGTTCCTCGGTCCGTTCAAGAGCCCGGTCAGCGATGGCACTCGCGTCGCGGCTGGCGTGTCGTTCAACGTCGCGGGCGATCCGGTCCACGCTCAGACCTATTCGATCACCGCCGCCTTCGACATCCCGAACCCGTACGGCTACTGAGTCGCCGCCCCGTCCCGAGAGGAAACTGTCGCGTCCGCGAGAACTTCCGTCGTATGAGCGGAGCAGTACCTCGATGATGCGGCTTGCAGAGCGGGGTCATGCGGGCCGTCCGCGGATGACGCGCGCCCCGGTGCTGCTGGCCCTGCTTCTCGTCGCTTCCCCCGCGGTCGCCGGCGATCCCTTCGAGATCCAGGTCTACGACGGGACGGCGAATGCGCCCGGTGTCCCCGGACTGGAGCTTCACGTGAACGACTGGGCTACCGGCAACCGCGGGGCCACGCCGCCGGAGCTGCCGCTGCACGGCCAGTTCCACGCGACGCTCGAGCCCTCGCTCGGGGTGACGCCCTTCTGGGAGCTCGGCGCGTATCTGCAAGGGGCCGTGCGCACCGACGACGGCGTGGTGGACTGGGCCGGCGTCAAGCTCCGGTCGAAGTTCGTGACGCCTCCGTCGTGGAGCGCCCACTGGCGGCTTGGAATGAACTTCGAGGTCTCGTACCTGCCTCCGGAGTACGACCACGATCGCTGGGGGAGCGAGATCCGTCCGATCGTCGCGTGGCACGACGACGTGTGGCTCTTCGTGTTCAACCCCATCCTCGACCAGTCGCTCGCGGGCGCGGACGCCTCGCAGGGCCCGTCCTTCCAGCCGGCGGTCAAGGCGGCGCGCACGTTCGGGCCGGTGGCGCTCGGGTTCGAGTACTACGCGACCCTCGGGCCACTCTCCGCGATCCTGCCGTGGCGCGAGGAGCAGCAGCAGGTCTTCGAGGTCATCGACCTCGTCTCGATCGACCGGCTCGAGGTGAACTTCGGCATCGGCGAGGGGCTCACGGCGGCGAGCGAGGGCGTCGTCGTGAAGGGGATCGTGGGGTATGCGTTCGAGCCGTCGGCGGCGCGCTAGGCGTCAGAACCGAGGGCCGCTGCTCGTCACGGCGCCTCCGGACCCGGGGGCTGAAGTGCATCCGCTGTACCAGGCCTCCGGCTCAGGTCCCGATGCAGGAGTACGCGGCTTGCACTTGCTCTCGACGCTCCGATCGCACGGAGACGATCTCGCAGCGTCAGGGCGCAAACATGGATTCTCGAGAGTGCTTGAAGTGGTCAGGGTGGGGCATTCCGCTGCTCTTCGGGGCGATCGTGGGTTGCACCGCGGAGACGGGAAGCTCCTCCGCACCCGGCACCGCGACCGAGTCCGAGCCCGCGAAGGGCGGCGTGCCGGATGTCGACCCGAGGGCCGACCACGTCCGTACCGCTTGCATCGTGGGCACGACGATGTGCGGCGCGACCTGCGTCGACACCTCGACCGACCCGCGGAGCTGCAGATCCTGCAGTACCCGTTGCTCCGACGAGGATGCCTGCATCCAGGGTGTCTGCACGCGACCGGCTTGCGCCAGCGGCCAGTCGATGTGCGGCGGAGCGTGCTGCCTGGACAGCGAGAGCTGTCAGGACGGCGTCTGCGCGCCGGTTTGCTTCAACGCGCAGCCGATGTGCGGGGGGACGTGCTGCCCGCCTGGCACTCTTTGCCTGAGCGACGTCTGCACGGCGGGCTGCTCCACTGGCCAGCCGATGTGCGGTGATACCTGTTGCCCGAGCGGAGACACCTGCGTGAGCGGCGCCTGCACGTCGCCCGGCTGAGGTGAGGGCGACACGCGCGGCACGCCGCTACGGCTCGGGGTCAGGTCCAAACGAGCTCTCCGGGAAGCCCTGCGAAACGTACGGAGGACGGAACGACGTTTCGGGAAACGGGGGCGGAGCGGCTGGAGGCGCGGTCACCGTCGTGGGAGGCGGCATGGGGTCGAAGTCAGCGCTCGGGATGGGGTAAGGCATCCCGACGTCGCTGTAGCGCGACGAGCCGTTTGTCTCGTGGAGAGGAGGACTTGCGTAGATGTCCGCGTCCGGTTCACCTTGCATCGACGTGACGCCGAGGTCGCCTGGGCTCTGCGGGAGGTACGGCCATCCCGTCGACGGGACCTCGGGCACGAAGGCGGGCAGGGCCGCCACCGAGGTCCTCTCCCCACCGAGCACAATCGTCGTCTCGCTCGCGCCGACGTTGTGATCGCTGCTCGGGTGACATCCGACGAGCGCGAGCGCGGCGAGCACCTGGATGGCGGAAACGAGGCGAACTTCGGGAAGAGGACTTCGCATGGTGGTCGCATCGATTGCATCGGCCATGCCGTCCGATGGCAGGAGTATGCGCTTCGCGCGCTGCTTCTCGAGGGCGAGAGCATGTTGTTTCCCTTCGGGGACCTCCGCGGGAGGCACGCAACTCTCGCCGCGGGCGGCCGATGGGGGGTCGAGGGAAGAGTCCCTCCCATCCCAGAAAGTCGCAGGAATCCGATGTTGTCCGTCAGCCGTCACGCCGTGGAGCAGTTCGTCAAGCGCTGGCGAAACGCAGGAACGATGTCCGGGGCCCAGCGAACCCTCGAGTGGCTCGCCGCCAACGCCTTCCCGTCGCGGCACCAGACGCGCCCCGGAGCCGCCCAGCTCTACATCTCGGTGACCGCCTCGGGCGAGCGTGTGCCTCTGGCCGTGCGCGACGACGTCGTGGTCACCGTTCTCGCCGCGTGGCACGTGCCGGGCTGGGCCCACGGAGACATGGACCCCGAGTACGATCCCTACGCGGAGAGCCGGGCCACGAGGCGGGCGTGTCACGCCATGCTGAAGGCGGACCGCGAGGCAGCACAAGACGCGGCTCGAGACGAACGACCTCAGGCCGACGGTTCGATAGCGTGTGCCCCATGACCTTCCTCGACGTCCTCCTCGACCGCGCGGCGCAGGCCATTCCGGCCGAGCTCCGCGAGCATGTCGTCGTCTTCGGGAGCGCGCCGATGGTCTTCGCCGGGCTCAAGCCCGACGTGACGTTCGACCTCGACCTCTTCGTCAGCGACGAGGCCTACGTCGCTCTCCTCGCCGGGGGCGCGAAGGAGGACGACGACGAGCGCGGCCTCCCCCGCATCATGGTCGCCGAGGCCGTCGAGATCGTGCGCACCTGGGCGGGGGTGACATTCGACGAGGTCCTCGCCGCCTCCGCGCCGTGCGAGGGCTCCCGCGGGTTTCGCGTGGCGGCGTTGAAGCACGTGCTCGCGTTCAAGGCGATCAGCGAGCGGGAAAAGGACCGGCGGGAGGCGGAGATCCTCCGGGGGTAGGGTGTCTCATGACCTACGGGCCGAAGGCGAGCTTCTCCCCGATCGCGGCGAAGTAGCGCTGGAGGGTCGAGACCTTCACGTCTCCACCCGCTTCCAGCTTGCTCACGACGGACGCCGACGTGCCCATCCGGGCTGCGACCACGGTTTGCGAGAGCAACTTCTTCTCCCGAAGCTTGGCGAGCTTTCGCGCGACGGTTCGACGCGCGTCTGCCTCGGCGACAAGGTGCGGGAACCGGGAATTGCGCCGGGTACGCCCATCGACGATCTCTGCAAGGAAGTCTCTCGCCATGCGTGAGCTTGTAGCTTCGAAGCTATGTCGTCAAGGCCATCTGCCAGAAGCACGACCGGCAATCAGCCCTTCTTCGACCAACCCGCAGCCTTCCTGGCGGCACCGCGCTCTCGCCATTCTCTCAAGCGCTTCTCCGCGAGCTCGAGCTCGCGTGCGGGGATCCTCTGGGTGCGTTTCTCGAAGATCGACAGTGACAGCAGAACCTGGCCGTAGTGGCCCTCGGCGGAGAAGAGCAGGCGGAAGCTACGGGTGCGCGCGTCCGCCCTCACCTCGTAGACGTCGCCTCTCAGGTGCCTGGCCGCGAGGAGGCCGCGCTCGGCCACATCGCCCATGCCGGCGACGATGGCCGCCACCTCCTCGTCGTGGAGCGCGTCCAAGAACCTCTTCACGGGGCGACCGCCCGCCGCGGTTCGATAGTCACGCCAATGGCGCGTCGGCTTCCTCGTCGTCGCGGCCACGTTCTCAGCGTCCCATCGGCCGCCGGCCCGAGAAGTTGCGCGCCGCCCCTCGCACCTGGTCTGAAAAGTGCTGGCCCGGTCCCGGATTCCTGGACGAAGCGTTGGCCGTGCCCCCCCAACCGCGGTACACCAAGCGCCGACGGACCGACACCGGACCACTGCGCGCGAGGTTCCAGAGAAGGATGCGACGAGCTGTTCGATGGGCAACCGTGGTCGCCGTCTTTGCCGCAGCAGCCCCTGCTGGCGCCGATGACACCGCGCAGCGGGACGCCCAGGCGCGCTTCGAGGAGGGGCTCGGCCGCGTGCGGGCTGACAATCTCGCGGGGGCGCTGGTGTCTTTTCAGCAGGCTTACGCGGTGATGCACAAGCCGGCGGTCGTGTGGAACCTCGCGCTCGTCGAGGAGAAGACGAGTCATCCGGTGGACGCGCTGGCGCACTTCCGGGAGTACCTGCGGGTGGCGCCGGAGGCGGACCCGGACCGGGTGCGCGCGCAGAAGCACATCGACGGGCTGAACGCGGCGACGGGGCACATCGATGTGGCGGCTCCGACGGGCGCGGCCATCACGGTGGACAGGACGCAGGCGCTCGGGGCGACGCCGCTGGCGGATCCGATCGACGTCGCGCCGGGTCATCACGACGTGGAAGCGCGGCTGGGCACGGTCGTGAAGAGCGTGGGCATCGACGCGCTCGCCGGGCAGACGATGCACGCGGACTTCCGCGGGATGGACGCCGCGGGAGGTGCCGCCGGAGCGCCGGGGGCGACGGCTCCGCAGGCCGATGGAGCGGGCGCGCCGCCGGCGGGTGAGGCGCCGCCTCCTCCCGATGCGGTTCCGGCGCAGGGGACGACGCTGCTCACGCCGCGCGTGATCGTCGCGGCGAGCCTCGCGGGCGCCGCGGTCGTGTCGCTGGGGACGGGCGTGTTCATGGCGGTGCAGTCGAGCAACAACGCCAGCACGGCGACGGGCTACCGCAACCAGAACGCGAGCGACACGTGCACGCTCAACCCGGGGACGCCGACGTGCACGAAGTGGCACGACGCGGTGAGCGCGCAGAACCGGGACGCGGTGCTGTCGGACGTGTTCTACGTCGCGGCGGGTGTGTTCGCCGCGGCCTCGGTGGCGACGTTCGTGCTGTGGCCGAAGGCGCAAGATGGGACGAGCGCCGCGAAGAGCGTGACGATGTGGCTCGTGCCGGCGGTGACCCCCGGGGGTGCGGCGGTGGGGGCTGTGGGGAGATTTTGAGCCGCGGTTGAATGGTCGCGGCGTGAACGCGGTCTGAGAGTGTGAGTCGCGGGTGGGTGAGCTTTGAGAGGGAGGCTTCGAATGCGAGCTTGGTTGCCGTGCGCGGGGTTCGTGGTCGCGGGGGCGGGGCTGGGGCTGCCGGCGCTGATGTACGGGTGCGCGGGGCAGAGCTACGGGTCCTGCACGGACACGGGGACATGCGCCGGTGACGACGCGTCGATGGGCGGAGATTCGCCGATCGGCAGCGAGGGCGGACACGACGGCGGAGGAAGCGGCGGGGACTCGGCGACGGATGGCCATCCCGGTGACGGCCCGGGCATCAGCTGCGACGCGGCGACGGCGATCGTGTGCTCGGGCACGTGCGTGGACAAGGAGACGGATCC
>Ga0182030_10003058_pt1 | contig 35683 bp, 42 predicted proteins | sample 812S3MmetaG_FD_121299 | JGI IMG/M metagenome (GOLD analysis project Ga0182030, IMG submission 121299) | Permafrost microbial communities from Stordalen Mire, Sweden - 812S3M metaG (Illumina Assembly) | ecosystem: Environmental > Terrestrial > Soil > Wetlands > Permafrost | place: Sweden...
CTTAATTCCGGTGTGTTATTAAACTTTAACAACGTGCTCGTTGATCCTCGCAGGAAATACAGACTTAAAAGGCTTGGCAGGTTGACAAGAGCCACAAGCTTTCTGGAAGATGGCTCTGATAAGATTATGCTAAAGATGGACGAGTGAGCATGTTGTATCCGGGAACTCTCCCTTCGACCCTGACTTTCAGAGCAGAGACGATCACTACCACATACGAAGCGAAATGGTACATTACTTCATTGGAACATGGCTACTTTATACCGAACTTTCTGGCCACCTCCACGAAACCCTCCTCATCCTCTGTCACCCACAAATCAACCCAGGTCTTCGCGTCCTTATAGTCCTCCTGCTCAGGGTCCCAGTCTTCTTCTTGCTTCCTCTCAACATAGATGGTCTTGAACCCTCGACCCCTTGCTGCCTTCAGGTCACTTAGATGAGCTGCGACCATTGCCACTTCTTCCGGCTTCACACCAAGTTCCTTAGCCGCCCCATCATAAGTCCACCGATGAGGCTTGTACGCTTTGAAGTCTTCAGATGATTGCAACTTCTGGAACCCCAGCTTTCCATGCTCATTCAAGTCTTTAAGGAGCGACTGATTGCCATTGGACAACGTCGAAGTCTTAAACTTGGAGCCCAGCTTATGCAAACCTTCAGAAGAGTCTGCCCAGGGGTCTAAAAAGTGCCATGTGCGACTCAAGTCTTCCACATCATCCTTCGTGTAGAGACCTTCAAGCCGCCATTTCTTAAGTAAGTCGATAAGACTGAGGTGATGATGCGTATCAATATCTCGCCATTCGCTCTCGCCTGGGACAAAGCCCTTAGTAAACTTCTTGTAACTGTTTCTCCATTCTTGCGCAAACTGAGCCCAGTCCTGCTCTGTAAGCTTCGATACTTGGGTTCGGACTTCTGGGGACAAGGCCGCTGAACGTGAGGATGAAGATGTCTTATCAGCAGCACTGTGAATCAATGTTAATGTGATAGTTTTCCGCCAGTCAACAACAGTCCCACTGAAGCCGTATAATCAGCATTGCTCTCACTTGAATACCAGCATCTCATAATCTCAAGAGACATTAAACTTGTGAAGATTGTACTTACAAGACATCGAAGCAAAGAGCTTTTGGAGGAGATTTCAAGATATCATATTCAGAACCCATACTGAATTCGTCCTTCCTATGAGAATCTCAAAAATTAAATTCAACATTGAGAGATGGTAGGCTAATAAAGATACTCGCTTCACCATAAAGTTTCAACCGTGCATGCGGATTCCATTGAAGACGCATCCCTAGAAAAACAAGCCTTCCTTGGCTCCAAGCAACTTGCGTCATACCATCCAAACTTCAGCCCATAATTCAGACGGACCACAAGCTATTGCCATCCGCTGTCAATAGTTAGAATTGTGTAGATTCAATTTCCACGCCGTCATGCAACTAGATCCCGCTCGCCATCTCTAAAATAGATTATCATGAGCAAACCACATTTCACGGGTCGCCATCACTATGAAGGGAAAGCATTCGGACCATTTGGATTCCTCAACCCGACTTTGAGGCGGTATCCCTTGGATTTTGCACAGCAATTGAAACAAATTGGCAAAGAGAGAGAGCAGGGAAAGGAAGAAGAGAGTGAGAAATCTGCACAGGAGTCTGCTCCGAATAAGAATAAGATTCGCGCGGAGGATGTTGAGCGAAAATGGAGATCTCGCGACAATCGGAAGGGCGAGTTACCTCGTGTGATTCATAGGTGTTTTCTATTGCTAATTTGCTGTATCACTAGGCCGTCATGCTATTGCTGTTACACCTGAAATGGATAAGAATGCAAAATACCTTACGCCTCCATCCACGGGCACGCTGAAGGAAACATTGAAAGGCATATGGCGCATGTTCAGCACCTACCCATACTGGGATGTATCATACCTCGTGTCCGTGGTCTTCACGCTTGGTTCTGTGGTCTGGTGCATCAATGCCTTCTTCGTATGGCTTCCTCTCGAAGCTCCTTCTACCGAATTCAAGGATGAAATCACCACTGCCGGAGGAGTCACGGCGTTTGTTGGTGCTACGGTATTCTTCTTCGGGTCGATATTGTTGATGATTGAGGCTGTCAATGAGAATAGAGCGGATTGTTTTGGTTGGGCTTTGGAGGAAGTGCTTGAGGAGGAAGGACTCGTTAGGTTGAAGCCTGATGGGTGTGTACATCACCATAAAAATAGGCACAATCTTGTGGGTAAAGGAACGGTTACTGAAGGTGAGCACGTTACTGGAGGTCAACTCTGCATGGAAAGGATTCGGCCACAATCATTGAGTGAGATCGAGTGATTGTTGAAGAGTTTCAAGGCCAGCTATGGCGCCCTGGGACTAACTTCAGTTACTCAAAGCCATTTTAGTGATCAAGGCCAATTTTAGGCTTTGCTGATAAACCATCATACCTCCCAACTTACTGATGCAAACCTACAGACAAACCACCTGTTGACTCAACCATGGAGTCAAAAGATCAACCCACTTCCAAGTCCGCACGAACATGGACATGGTTCCCAACCTGGCATGAGCTGACAACACATTACTTCAAGGAAGTTGGCTTTCTTGCATGCCTATCTCAAATGATAGGAGCTACTATATTCTGGATATCTGGATTTACCGCACTTCCACCCATCTACGGCCGCCTCACGACTACCGCAGCTCAAAACGGGGCTTACTGGGCACCTCAAGTCGTTGGTGGGACAGGTTTCATAATATCGGGTACTCTGTTCATGTTGGAAACGCAACAGAAATGGTATCTACCAGCTCCACAAGTGCTAGGTTGGCATATTGGGGTTTGGAATTTGATAGGGGTAAGTTCAACTTCGCAGTGCCAATGTTTGTCTTACTAATTCGACAAAAGGGAATTGGATTTACACTTTGCGGCGCTCTTGGATTTGCCAGTGCCAATAGTGGTGCCGTTTACGAAGGTAGTCTCGCTACATTCTGGGGTTCGTGGTGCTTTTTGATAGGAAGTGTGATCCAATGGTTTGAGAGCTTGGACAAGCATCCAGTAGAAATCGAACAGGGCGGCGGAAGGGTCTCAGACACACAGCCAGTTGCCTGAGTCCGCTATGGGACTTTCTTGGCACCGGCACAATTACTGATCTGGATATCTGATCCAGTGAACTATTGGGAGACTTGGTCTTGGGGCATTTCTGCAATGGATGGAGATCTGCATTGCATCCGGCATTTGTTTCAAAAACTAACATGTATTGGCTGGGACATCTAAAAGTATCTAGATTCAGCCGGTTCCCTGAATCTGGCATATAAAAGTGTTATACTTACCGCTGGGTTTCAACTACTGTTTCTTCCCGTTCCATTCTCGGCAGCTTAGCAATCTATCTACCCGATATACCAATGAGACCTATCCAACAGAAAACCAACCAATGTACCTCCGATCTTTTCCATAAACCGGTTATGCGAGAAACCACTCATAACCGGATGACTGCATATCTCACATCCTCGGGATGATACCCCAAGACAGGAGACCAACCCGGGCCGAGCCTTCACTCGCTCCGTTTTACCCCGCATAAGGATCTGGGTATGCAGATTGGAGCGTCCTTACGACTACATACGAGTCGTCCAGAGTTGATTGGATTCCCCTCTGCATTCCATCTAAACCTCGGTCGTTCTTCGGGGTAGTATCTGTATCTTGATTTTTCACGGGCTGTCACCTCGCAGTTGCCAGCGCTTCGACGTGAAACTTCGCAAGTAGTTAGGCGAGATGCCAAGATGCCAAGATGCGGTTACACAAACCCCCTAATACATACATACATACATACATACCAGCCAGCCTTAACGAATAGAACAGTTATAATACCCTTGCCACGTGATTGACTAGCTCTGCAGCTCGAGTAGGTATCAGGGTCAAGGATGGAGGGAAAAAGGGACGCTGCTTTTTGAAAGGGTGGGATGGGTGCATGAGAGGCATGGGTATGCGTTTTGACGCATCAGACGAGGTTCGTTGAAGAGAAGCGAATGCAATTTTGCTTTTTCGTGACAGACGCCACGACGTTGAAGGATGTCATTTGAGTGGGATGATGGGATGCCTGATTTGTAGCTACTAGGTTTCTATTTCGAGGTCAGAAATAGAAGTCCGAGAAGGTACCTTAGTGTTGGTTTGGAGGCAGGATATCAGCTCATGAGAAGGTCATAGACTGGAATTCATGGATGAAACTCGGCCCCCGAAACTATTTCTGGGGGAGAAAAAGCACGATTACCAAGCCTGCCGTAAACAGTCGACGAAGAGCTTATCATAATTGCTCAATTAAGCCATTAATCACCTCAGTGTTCGTGCAGCCTCATCACCCTGCATCTTCACCCTCCAAGTACACATTGTACAACAGCCTTCCACTCCACCAGATTCTTCGTTTCCCATTGCTAATCTTCGCCCTTTCTCTCCCTCATGCTACGGCAAATGTCTATTTTGAACTTGATACATGACCAATGCATACCTATCCTTCAACACGGTAGTCAATATCCTTCTTTCCAATGCCCACTGGCTCTCTCGTACCCGGCCCACCATCATTCGCTCCCAAGCCGACTCACCCTCTCAAATCGCCGTCTCCGTATGGTACTAGTATCTCAGGCATCGATATCTCACCTACATCACATCTCACTTCCTCACCTACCATCGCCATCCAACACCTCACCTACCATTCCAACCAAAATCAGAACTAATGTCCAAGTCCGTGCTCGCGGAAGCCGTCCCGTTACGCTGCGCCGCTCACCATCAGCAAGTCCACCAACAGGAATCTTGATGCCTTCTCCGTCCGTAAGGAAGGTAAGAGAGCCCGGCGCCCACACTGCACTCCGAGCATTCGAAAATACCGTTTTCTCACGATAGTAAGTTAGCGTTACCCTTTTGCGGAAAGTTGCGGGATATATCGCTCGTTTCGAACATTTGTGGTCGAATATTTGTGGATTTGGGAATTGGGAGGGCAGTTTTGGGACACCGCTGGTTTTTGCCGCTGTACTTGGTATTTTGGGGGAAAGAGAGTTTGGAAACCTCTTGCCCGTCGGTGTGGGACTTGTATAGGATTAGAAGGTCATTAAGTATATGTAGTCAGAGTATTGAAACGGCTCATCACAAAATTCCAGTAGAAATCCAGTAGAAATCCCCACTCCTCTTAAGCCACAAACACCACTGACGTATCCTCTCGTCCCATTATCGAGCATTAGGAAAGCGACTATGACAAGACCCTACATTCTGGTCCTTGGGTTTTCCCAATCTGCGGAAATGTTACCGTATGTCTTTAATATTTTAGGAAGGTGAGTAGCGGTTATTTAACGGGGATGCTTTCTTGGAATCTATAAACGAACAAGCGCGGTGGGGGTTAAGTCAAGGATAATTGTTTTATTTGTGGGATTTTGGGTAGTGTTTGTTAAAGGAAGAGGCACAATCACAAAAGCGCGGCGAAGGAAGAAGTGGATATTGCTCAAAATGCTTGCTTGATACATCGATTTTGAACATGGAACCTTTCTTCCTTATGCAAGCTATCCATTCATCCATCTTCTTTCGCTATCAAGTATAGACCCATTGTAGAAGCGGTGAAAATTGAAAATCGCGTGAAGATACACCGAAAATGCGCCAGAGGATCCCGATCCATTTTCAGGAAAGATTCTTTCTTTCTTCATAGATTCGCAGTCCCTTCAGATCATGATACGCCCAACGCAATGCCTTTCTTTTTGTACTCCGTTCGCCGAGTCAGGTTGAAATCCGAGCAACGCTGCAGAAGGAGGAGGAAGGTGAATTCAATTGTACTTGGGCAATTCAAGCCTCGTAGCCAAAGGAGTGTCGTAAACGTCGTATATAGCCTCTTCGGAGCTCATTCCCACACGGCTCGTTGTGAAAGGGAAGACATCCAAGACTAGGCTCTCATAAAATAGTGCATTTTCGGTCTCTCTTTCCCTTGTCGCGATATCTTCGATTATCATCTCGTTGTATCATTCCATCCCCTGTTCCTGCCCGAGGCCCTCTGCCACTTCCAGGAGAAGGCCGGATGCTGCTCTGCATACGTTGCCGACGTAATTGCCTAACAACATCGTAGAATGCCTTCTCCACATTGATGCAGTTCTTTGCTGATGCCTCGACGAATTCACACCCCAATTCTCGCGCCAGCGCATGCCCTTCCTGTGTAGAGACCTCCCGTTCTGTAACTCTGTCACTTTTATTTCCAACCAACATTATCGGAACGGGTGTCGAAGGAGCTACCGAAGATATTGGTGAACCCGGGTATGAGGGTGAAGATGCTGAGGACTCCTTGACTCGCTGGATTTGATTGTGAAATCTTGTAATTCTGGTGAAAGATGACCTTGAAGAAATGCTGTAGACAAGTACGAATCCTTCGCCGTCACGAATCCATTGATCTCTGAGGGCTGTATATTCTTCTTGGCCGGCCGTATCAAGCACTTCCAACATGCAAGATTGGCCATCTATAACAACCTGCTTCCGGTACGAATCTTCGATGGTTGGATCGTACTATAAAATCAGTTCTTGTACTCGAGAGCAAGCTTCAGGGCAAACCAAACAGCTAGAACGTGGAACTGGCTTACTGTCTCTACGAAATGTTGCAAAGTTAATTGTATGGTCAAAGCTGTTTTCCCAACACCTCCATCGCCCAGCACCACCAATTTGTACAGCACCATCTTGCCCGCCATGTTGAAGAAAGTTGTAAAGACGGATGGGGGTCGCGCAGAGATTCAAGGCGTGGGATGAAATCGAAGAAGCGACAGAAAGGTGATCAATTCGTCGAAGTGCCAGCAATTTGCACCTGTCGGTGGACAGCGTTGATCTGCGGTGGAGTTTCTTTTTGGTAAGTCAAGAAGCTCGGACTCTGGTGGAGGAGTTTTAGAACGATAGGGTGAGCGATAGGCAAAGCCGCGGGAACTGGAAGCGGAAGGAAGCAGATTTAGGAAAATCAGCTTGATCGCCTGGGCGGTAATTTCGAAGATCGAATTTGGCAAGTAGTGCGCGCACAGCTGCTTTGAGAGGAATCAAAGCCCAAGACTGGGGATTTATCGGAGGTCAAAATTATGTAGAAGGTTGGAGAACCGTAGTAGTTGGTACTGCAGTAGGGGCTCGACGGGTGCAGTAGTGGGGAAGTTATCTTGGAGCCTGGACGGCCGAAAAGCGAGTGTTTTGTAGAGCGTTGAAGATCTCGGGAAAGTGACTATCCTTCTACCAGATGGTAGTGAATCTGACGATGATGAGAGATAGACAACAATGTTCGCAGTTCTAGTGTGGAGTCGGAGTTGGTGAGATGGTACAACACTGACTGAAAGATACGGTAGAGTGACTTGCTTGCTTGATGCGTTGCGTCTGCGTCAACGTTCTGGGCTCGCCAAAGCAACCCACTAAAAGCAGCAGTGCAGCAGTTCCTAAAAGGTTGCAGTAGCTACAAAAGCACCCCAACAGCTAGTAATAGAGCGAGTGAGAGTGGGGTGAAATATTGGAACTTTTAAACGACCGGTTCTTGCGAATAAAAGATCCGGCTTGATGGGTCCATTCTATTCAAAATGGAATCTGAGCTCGAGGAGGTCTGGAAGCCATCTCACGTGCGAGAGGTGGATAGAAAGAAGGAGGGGGGGCATGGAGGAGCATCGTCTATCATCATACAGCATTCGTAAGGGAATCGAGCCCAGATTGCTCTGATATATCTCATTCTCATGGCTCAACATTTACCAGCTGATAGAATTAATGACTCGTTTTCACCCAATGTTATAAATGTGGTTAAAGTCAATGGAATAGATTCACGAATAACCCGCCGGAAGGTTTACCATAGCTTTATCCTTTGAACAGGCAGCACGACTCGGAGAAGAGGAATATTTGATTTATTACATTAAAGAGCTTAAGTACATTTGATTGTAGTGTTGGTGATTAAGGCTCTATTCCTGGCTATTTATTAAGGGCCTTCAAGGAAGTATGAAGTGTGAAGTACGACGACGACTAATACGTCACTGGTTGAGATACAGTATCTTGAAATCCCTGGCATTCAAATCATCTTCTATTGTACGAAACCACAATATCATCAAGGAAACCTCCCATTCAGATAACCATAATCCACAAAATTCCATCCGACTTTCCCAATAAACGCCCTTCATGAGCGCTTGAAATGAAAGTTTTAATATGGACAGAAGAATTGAGGTAAAGCCCTCTATAACAGCCACTCCGGACAGTGCACCTGGGTCAATATATAGATGTCATAAGTAGTTCATCTTTGTCCAACTGTCTCGATAGCACCCGCATAAATCTGGCGACCTCATCATCACATACCGCTGCAATGAACAAGCCCTACTCCTTTACTTCATTTTCATCTCCAAAAGGGGTGTTTTCCTTAGTTTCCTTAGGAGATCCCTTAATACCTTCCTGCGCCCTCTTTGTAGCTTCTTCGATGACGGCACTGAGACTATTGTTACTCTGTTGACGAGCCTTGGGTGGATCGCTGAAAGGTCCTTGTTCGATAGTCGGAGTATCATCAATTATTGTGACAGCGTTAGAGTTGCGTGGAAGACTAAGCTTTGGAGATAATTCATTCTCAGCCGATAACTCAGCCGGCTTCTTCGTAGCGCTTGCAACTCTGACGACCTGTGGCCTCACTTGCGTGGCGGAACTAGCATTGTTTAAGAAGGTTGATCCAACACTGAACGCGGGGCTCGGTGGTCCATTGATAGCATATTTTCCGTAATCAACGCTTGGTACAGGGGGAGTCAATTCTCCCGGGCTACCAGCTCCATTAGACTTGACACTGACAACAGCCGCTTTCCCTCTGATCACAGTTTGAGCAGGAACGGGAGACACGATAGCGTTTTTACCATAGATAGTCGAAGCAACGCTAGTCCGGGCGTAAGAAGTCCGATCGCTGATGCCCGAGTACGTAGAGTCCCGGAGATCACCAGGCATGAAGAAGTGCTCTTGCTCGTATCTTGGCGTACTCGAAGCCGATGATAATGCGATTGGGATCGGAGGAACAGGTGGGACCAGAAGGCCTGGAGTGGACGGCGCTGATCGATTTGTAACTCCAGGAATATAAGCAATCTGAATGATGTTCGAGGCCCGGGTGAGAACAGTTGAGGCTATTGACGCAACGGTATGTGTTGAGGCTCTGGCATCCCGACGCATTGTGAAATCTTTCTCCGTGGGCATTTCGCTGATGTCCTCGGACCAGATCTCCTGCTCAAACTGTTGCCTCCTGGTTTTAATACAGAATCTCCAGACCAGGTAAGTAACTGCCGCAATGGCTAACAGGCCTGCAATGACTCCACCAGCAATTGCGCCCACATTTGGACCTGAGCTCGACGAACCGGTCGAGACACTGCTAGAGGTGGGTGCGGCTGAAGAGGCGAAGCATGTTGTCTGTTGGCACGAATTGCACGTCGGAGGGATGAGTGAGCATATCTGGTTTTCTGGACAAGTTGGACAAGAGGGCGTTTCAGGAGAGCATCCTGTTACACATCGTCGGAACAATGTGTTATATGAGGCTAGAATATAATCAGTAAGAACGGTCATAATGCGGACCTCAAGATGACGAACCAGCCCCATAGTACGCCATCGTTGATAGCACTCCAGAGAAGATGTCGCTTTAGAACTATCAATCAAGTCGGCAGATGAGTTCAGAGATTGACAAGTGCACTGCACGATAGATGTGCTCGAACGATTATGCTCCGAGGCGTTGTTGATCGAGAAGCGCTGTTCCCAAGAGGGATAAAACGAGGAGGACGACAATTAATAAAAAAAGTATTCCTGATACGGTGACTTCGATTCTCGTGATGCAATAATCCGGGTGTTAAAGAAGTGAATTGTTCGAAGTAATGCGAGTTGCCGGTTGTTTTTAGGGACTACGGTCGCAAGACGAATGGATGGATTAACGAATGTGGTAGAGAAGGCGAGCTGTCTCTGAATATGATTAAGATGAATGGCGGTATCGACTACATCGACATCGACATCGACAGTCGATAGTCGACGGTGAGGTTTGCGAGACCGACGATGTAATTGATGTCCTTGTGGTGATATGAGGGTCGAGAAGTGGGAAAGGGAAAGAAAGGGAGCGATCAATGATCCGCAAGATGGGCCAGAGCAGACAACTTCGCTTGTGCCCAGGTCAGGAACAATAATAGGTAAATTACAGGGCCATGGGACTAGCAGCTAGAGACACACCTGCATCTTTCAGTAAGGAAAATCCGCTCGCCAATTAGATGGCTATTTTAGAGACTCGATGTGTTGATATGAATCCTTGGAACATTTCTATCAGGACCCTCCTGCGGATAATTTCGAAGACCTTATGCAGATTAACGAACCAAGATCTGGTCTGCTGCTATGCATTTCTAGATTGTTTGATTCCCATGACCGATGAGAACTGCGGAGAGCTATATTAGTTTCTCTATTTCATTATCTAAGGCTCGTTCTCATCAAATTTGTACAGATGTCTTTCTATTCTCTATTGGAAAGCGATATTGCACTGCACTGCCAATCAGCTGCGCCACTTTCTTCGAAGGTCGTTGTGGTCCAGTTAAAAGATGGACGTACTACCTCCATTCTCAATGAAAAAAAGGAATACAGATGAACTTGAGATGACTTGAAACTTTGGGGCCTTGTGCTCTTCTAAAAGAGCTCCATGTCTCAAGTTCAGGTGAACAATTGAGCATTCTTTGCTACCTGAAGACGGGGATGATGGATCAACTGCTGTGCAACCAATTACCTCTACCGAACAGCATCCAAGTCGTGTTCTATTTCTGGCATTCCATCTTTGAAGAAAATCTTACATGTGTATTGGCTACTCTCTTGTCTGTATGAGTTGCTATTGACTCCATCCCTTCAATTCTTCAGATCCAAGCCCTGTTGCAGCCTCACTTCTTCAACTTTGACTACCGTCTACTTTGACAGCTGACCGCTAGAGATGAAGTTGCTTAATGTAAGCTGACCTAGACTTGCAAGCATCAAAATCGTTGTCTATCGAAGAATTTACCTGTTCAAGGCTTTCCCCTTTCCCTTCGAGGCAGCTACTTTCTTAGTCTTCTCAGCCACACTGAGGTTCCCTGAATGTTTCAGACAATCAGAGCCTCCACCGCTAAACAACACAAGATATTCTTCTTAAAGTAGGACAAAGTCTCAATTAAGGCCTCAAATTTAAGACCACTCGCGGGCTACCCAACCTCAATGAATCTTTATACCAAGACATTTGCAAACTGTACCCGAATCTCGATGCTCCTGACCCATAAAAACTAAGTATCAGACCTAGGTGCCGCGTAAGGCGAATTTGGAGACTACCTATTTATAGAATACAAACGACGACCCGCACAAGTTGCACAGCCGCAGTGGGAAGCGCTGGGCAAGAGAGTGAGACGAACGACTGCAGCGAAGATACGCCTGCCAAGTGAACTCAGTACAGAAGTACAAAGGAACATGGACCATATTTGTACCAGATTTGAAGTAAGTCCCCGTATGAGCAGTCGTGCGTGAAAGCGGTAGCTCTCGGGACTATCATGTTTCAGGAGTAGACTTCGTGAAACCTGCCAACCAAAGAATCCAGAGTTTGTCCAATGCTGCAATGCTTCAATTGGTAGTGTCCTAACCCTCGTCATAAGGGATATAGATTTAACAAATGAACTTCCAAACCAGCCCAGATCTCTAGAGGCGAAGCCTTGTTTCGGTCAAGGAGTACTAACGTAACTACAAACGGATTCGTAAAAGTTACGCTCTATGCACAAGCGATACTTCCTAAAAAGCAACTAGAACATATCCACTCCGCGCCACCACTCCTCCTTACGAACGTCGATCATAACTGACGACTTTTTATACGACTTCCTTTTCAAAAATCTTCTTCCCACTCCCTAAAAATATTCTCTGCCATTCTCTCGTTAATTCCCTTCCAGAAGCTCTCCGGAGTTTTAGGTTCGGAGCAACCGACGTCACCGATCATTTTGTTGACGAGACACCAACACTTTGTACATTCCAACTCGTATACGAACATAACGACCGCAACGAAAAACGCGTCTGCCCTTCACTGATTTGCATAATCAAACTACAATTAATTTCTACCTCTTGATCCTCCGTCATGGCGTACCCTGGGAACGGGGAGTTCAATGAGCACCAGCTCAAAGACCTCCCTTCCGGTAGCACAGTAAGTCGAGTAGCCAAGAATGTCGGAAGTTTACCTAAATTTGTTATCTTAGTATCATCTCCCTCCCCAAGACGACGAAGATGGCAATCTGCCTCTGCTGCAACAACCTTCCAATAATAGACATTACCCTCCAAGTCCATTTGATGATAGCCAAACCCTCCAAACCGAAACCCCTCCTGTCAGGCCGCTATCAGCATACAGCTTGACAGAGTCATACGTTCCAGGTGCTGCACCTGCAGCATACAACGGCGAATATGGCGCGGGTTCTACATACGGACAGACCCTCGAAGACAATCCTTACCCTGGTCGGGTCGATTCGCCATACTCGAGAGCAGACACAGACTCGACGGAGGCATGGCGACGACGGCAAGCTCCTGAGGCTGGCGGTTTGAAACGCTTCGCTACGAGAAAAGTCAAATTAGTGCAAGGCCAAGTCTTGAGTGTGGATCATCCTGTCCCCAGTGCAATTAAGAATGCCATACAACAGAAGTATAAGGATGATATAGAAGGCGCTACTGAAGAGTTCTCTCATATGCGATATACCGCTGCAACCTGCGATCCAGACGATTATACCCTAAAAAATGGCTACAATTTGAGGCCTGCGATGTACAATCGACATACCGAACTTCTCATCGCCATTACCTACTACAATGAGGACAAGAACTTGACGGCTCGTACGCTACATGGCGTAATGCAAAATATCCGAGACATCGTAAACCTCAAGAAATCCGATTTTTGGAATGTTGGAGGACCGGCCTGGCAAAAGATTGTGGTGTGTCTTGTTTTCGACGGGATCGACCCCTGTGACAAAAAGACACTTGATGTACTAGCGACAGTTGGAGTTTACCAAGATGGTGTCATGAAGAAGGATGTCGACGGAAAGGAGACTGTTGCTCATATCTTCGAATACACAACTCAACTCTCGGTCACCGCAAATCAACAACTAATCCGGCCCTCAGACGACTCTTCGAACACTCTTCCACCTGTCCAAATGATATTCTGCTTGAAGCAAAAGAATAGCAAAAAAATCAATTCCCATCGATGGCTTTTCAATGCATTTGGTCGATTGTTAAATCCTGAGGTCTGTATCCTTCTCGATGCAGGAACCAAACCTGGTCCAAAATCATTGCTATCACTTTGGGAGGGATTCTACAACGACAAGGACCTTGGAGGCGCCTGCGGTGAAATTCATGCTATGTTAGGAAACACTTGTTTGTCTCCAGATACTGTCGTTCGCACTACTCAAGGGCCCAAAGCTATTCGAGACATCGCCGTGGGTGACTTGCTCTTCGATCACCAGGACAGCCCCGTGCAGTGCTTGGCTGCTGAGGCTATTCAGAACTCCCCCAGCATGAAGAAGGTCACCTATACGGAGTACAATTCCTTGAAGAAAACGTCCTTTACCTGCACACCGGACCACATCATGACGTTGCTCGCATACGGCGTCAAACCTGGCTTTAGTGATAAAGGTCTTGGTGTTTACTGGTACACCCGTTGCGATAGGTCGGAGTATAAGAAGGAAATTGAGGCCCTTAATTGGGACACGGTGATGCATAGCTTGTACACCGAGGTTTCTCAGCTGAAGGGTCGCATTCCAACTGATGCTGAGGTCCGCCAGTACCTGTCAGGTATTACCCGCAAGCCTGTAGTCTCTGATTCTGAGGCTGAAAGCTTTGGAGAAGAGGATGTTGAGAACACCCAGTCTCCTGGTCTTCTCAAGCTGCTGGACAAACTCAAGTCCATGGACACGAACCTGGATGACTGTGACACATCCATGATCCGTCTTGTTCTACAAGAGCACATGGATGACTATCTCGAGAACCGGATGCCCGAGCACGAGGAAGTTCCTGACGCTGAGGATATCTTCATCGACCTTGACGCCTCTCGCAAGAGAAAAATCGGATCTATTACTCTTGCGTCGTCCACCACGGATAAGACATGGCGCCCAACTCCTGAGCTGCTTTCGTCTCCTCCTAGAAGTTCTCAAAAGGTTGATGATTCCCAGTCTCATGGCTCATCCTATGTTTCTGTGGCCGTTCCGGATGATCATATGGACAAGTTCGCTGCTGTCAGAGACAAGCTTGACAACCCTACGCCCGGCAGCAAATGCAGCAAGCATCCGAACTGCAAGGGATTTCGCCGCACACAGGTCCGATTCAAGACTAAAGAGCAAGCTGAGCTCGCTTTAGAGCTGCTCTCCGGTGATGATTTTCGTGTGGTCGACCGCTGCGCAGTCCAGGAAACGGAAATCTTCACGATGACAATGCAGGAGTATCTAGCTTCTTGCACGGCTCCCGTGGAACAGAAATTCCGGAAGTTGAGACTATATCGCGCTCCTCTGGTGTTTGAGCCTTACCATGGAGAGGTAGCTGCTGTTCCTATCGATGCCTACTGGCTTGGAAGCTGGTTTGGTGATGGAAATAAGCATAAACCATCGATTATAAGCACGGATCGTGAGTTGAAGGTCTATCTCCAGTCATATGTCAACCGCCTGAATAGCGACAAACCTGCTGGAGCTGCGGACTTGCAGGTCTCTGAAGAGCACACGAAGAGCCCGGGCGACAGCACCGTGTTCCAGGGCAAAGCAATCACCGCCACTATGGATTTATGGACGTGGTCCATCACCAGTACCAGCTCTAAAAAGAACAATTGGACTCCTATTCGCCAGGGCTTGAAAGATCTGGGCTTGTTGGGTGATAAGAGCGGTGGTATCCCTGACTGCTACATGAATGCCGACGAAGATACGCGGTTGGCTTTTCTCGCAGGCCTCATCGACACAGACGGATGGCTGGACACCCGTACTCAGTGTTACGGCTTCTCGCAAACTACCTACGAGCATAAAAAACTCGTTGAAGATGCCCTCAAATTGGCCACATCATGCGGAATCCAGTGTACGGGAATAGACGAACGACAGCAATCCGGAGCCATTGAGCCTTCGTGGAGATTCTACATGAGCAAGGGATCCGAAAAATTCCAGCATCACATTCTGCTGCCCCGAAAGCGGTTGAATATGTCCGAGCGTGTACGTTATAATCGCGACGTACGCACTTTTGATGTTGAGGAAATCGGTGCAGGTGAATATCGCCTCATCGAGGTCTCAGGACAGCTCTACCAGCTGGTAGACCGCACCGTGGTCCACAATTGCCGCAAACTTCTTAATCCATTAGTTGCAGGCCAGAATTTCGAGTACAAAATCAGTAACATTCTGGACAAGCCACTCGAGAGTTCTTTTGGATATGTTAGTGTGCTACCCGGAGCCTTTTCTGCCTATCGATTCAGAGCTATTATGGGACGGCCTTTGGAGCAATACTTCCATGGCGATCACACGCTCTCGAAGAGATTAGGCAAGAAAGGTATTGAAGGAATGAACATCTTCAAGAAGAACATGTTCTTGGCAGAAGACAGAATTCTTTGCTTCGAGTTAGTTGCAAAGGCTGGCTCAAAATGGCATTTGACGTATATCAAGGCAGCTAAGGGCGAGACCGACGTGCCAGAAGGAGCACCAGAGTTTATTGGACAACGTAGAAGATGGCTCAATGGTTCTTTCGCAGCAAGCATGTACTCCATCATGCACTTTGGTAGAATGTAAGTCTGAGGCCCTTCAGAGTAGCCGGTAATGCTAATCGCCTCGCAGGTACAAGAGTGGCCATAACCTCGTTCGAATGTTCTTCTTTCATATTCAACTAATCTACAACATGGTCACTGTATTTCTCTCCTGGTTTATGCTTGCATCCTTCTGGTTAACCACTACTGTTATTATGGACCTGGTTGGACTTCCTGTCGCTGCGTCCAATCAGAGTGCCGCGCACCACGGATGGCCTTTCGGCGACACTGCGACTCCTATCGTCAATACCATTCTAAAGTACATCTACCTCGCATTTCTGATCGTCCAATTCATTCTTGCGCTTGGAAATAGGCCGAAAGGTTCAAGAATTACCTACATCATGTCCTTCCTGGTTTTCGGTATCATCAATGCATACGTCCTCGTACTTTCCATGTACCTCGCCGTTCGTGGTATTACTGGAGCCGCTGCTGATGGTGCCGATAATTTCTTCAAGAGCTTCTTCGGATCATCAAGCAATTCTGGAGGAATCATCATTGTTGCTTTGCTGGCAACATTCGGCCTGTACTTCGTTGCATCTTTCCTCTATCTAGACCCATGGCACATGTTCACTTCCTTCGGCCAATATCTACTTCTCATGTCATCCTACATCAACATTTTGATGGTGTACGCTTTCAGCAATTGGCACGATGTTTCTTGGGGTACCAAAGGTTCTGATAAGGCCGATTCACTTCCTTCTGCACAGACTACAAAGGTCGAGGGCAAAGCTGCGGTTATTGAAGAAATAGATAGACCACAGGAAGATATTGACAGTCAATTTGAGGCTACGGTCAAGCGGGCACTGATACCTTTCATTCCTGAAGTCGAGGATGAGAAGAAAACTTTGGAAGATTCTTACAAATCCTTCAGGACAAAGCTGTTGATTTGTTGGATCTTCTCAAATGCAATTCTGATCGTTCTCATAACTAGTGACAGCGTGGATGGCTTTGGATTCGGAGTACGTATCTTCCCTTGATCGAGTTGATCGTTGTTTGCTAATTTATTCATTTTTAGAACAAAGCATCGATTCGTACAGCCAAATTCTTCGAGATCTTGCTCTACGCAACCGCTGTTCTATCCTGCGTTCGCTTCATCGGTTGTGTATGGTTCTTAGGACGTTCTGGGATCATGTGCTGCTTCCGTAGACGTTAGGTTCGTTGTGACCATGCTCTTTGGGACCAATGGACTCTGAGTCTTGCTCGCATTCTCTGAGTGGTTTTGGCTTGGGTTGCCCTCGTGGCACTGCTGTAACAATATTGGCAGAATCTGCGGGTACGGCCTATGCAAAATGGCGTTTAGATGTGACTGCGGCGTTCCTTTCTATATGATCGAGTTGGCGCATAAAATACCCAAACCATAGCCAATCTCAATCGATTGTTTTCCTTCCCTTAATAATAAGCGAGATGTGACGATTTACCCCGCCACAGTACTATACTACCTCAATATTTGCATAGATTTGTTGAATAAGGATTTGTCGGGGAATCGCCTAAAACGTAATTCTTGAATGTGTCGCTCAAGTACACTGATCATATTTTCCGAGGTGAAGTGACGTGTTTTTCATACCGCGACTCGTTGCAGAAAATCACGTATCAAGTCGCTTCTCGAGGCTGCCTTCTTCAACCTTCTGTACCCACCAAATAAATTCCCCCTTCGCAGACATAACATAACACATTGCGCAGCCAAAATGTTGAAGATATGGTCTATGGTAAGCAGTTGCGCCAGCATTTCATACATCTGCCGGTTTCCCGCTCCATTTCATGCAGGATGCTAAACCTCACCTACAGAAGCAGAAGCAGCAGGCCGATGCCAACATGGATGCTGCAAATGGGCAGAAGCGGAAGAAGGTAACAGCTGCGCAGTTGCGAGTTCAGAAAGGTATGCTCCACACTTTGATCTGCGATGCTTTCAAAACGGTTGCACTGACTTCGCGCCTTAGATCTTTCCGAGCTTGCCCTTCCCAGTACCATGAAGACCGATTTCCCTGATCCCGATGATACCCTCAACTTCACACTTACGATCGAGCCCGACGAAGGTATGTACAAAGGCGGACGGTTTCATTTCACGTTCGCCATCTCCCAGGGATTCCCTCACGAGGCACCGAAGGTCAAGTGCACACAAAAGATATATCATCCCAACATCGATCTCGATGGTAATGTCTGCCTCAACATCTTGAGAGAGGACTGGAAGCCGGTATTGAACTTGAATGCGATTATCGTTGGTTTGCAGGTATGTACCTTTTCTCAAAACACGAGGACGCGCTGATATGCATTATGCAGTTTCTTTTTCTCGAGCCAAACGCCTCCGATCCCTTGAACAAGGAAGCCGCAGAAGATCTTCGATCAAACAGAGAAGGGTTCAAGCGAAACGTTCGATCAACCATGAGTGGTGGGGCTATACGCAACCAAGCTTTTGACCGAGTTCTCAAGTCTTGAGTCGAAGAAGGTCTTACGAGGCAAGCATATATCTAGAGCTGCGGATGGGTTATACCAGCATTATGGCATAATGAGGCGTTATTATTGGAGCGTCTCTATGGAGTAAATACATTTGTCTTTCAATGCTGTGAGATGGGTGGAGGATATCGAGAGAGAGGGGGAACATGGAGTGGGAAGAATAGAGGAGATACTACAAATTCATACCATATAATCAAGAATACGTTGTGTCCATCGATAAGACAAGCAGATGAGCCTGCTCTTCGTTTTGTAAAAGTACCAATAAGACCTCGTTGCGTCGGGATACAGTTCAGTGAATCGGCATTTAACTCCTTCCAAGCTTCATTGCTATCTAAGCAAGAAATGTATACCAAAGAAGATGTATTTCAGACTTCACTTCGTTCAATTCTTTTCCCACCCTCTTTGTTGGAAGTACCTACTCCGTAAGCTCTATGGCCCTCAAACTGCCAACCGAAGCATAAGTCGGCTTGCCGATGCTCGGAGCTTCTGGATTTTTTTCAGGTTAAGAGTCACCTAAACAAAACAAATTCTTGATTTTGCCTTCACAACCCAACCATCTCCGCTCAATTCATTCAAATATGGCTTCCCGTACATTCTCAAGAGCTCTTCGCTCACCATTGACAAAGCAGCTCAGTGCTCCAGCTCGCAGAACCTTTGTTTCTGCTATCAATACGTCAGCAAGACCTACTGCCCGTGCTGTTGTTGGTTCAGCTCAACAGGTCAGAGGAGTAAAGACTATTGACTTTGCTGGCACAAAAGAGGATGTCTATGGTAATTTCTCAATATCCCGGCTTTAAGTCTTCCACTGACAAACTATCAGAGAGAGCCGACTGGCCTGCTGCCAAGCTCCAGGTACTTCTATCTCACCGCAAGTCGAATTGAACTGCAGGCTGATTCGGTATAGGAATACTTCAAAAATGACACCATGGCTATCATCGGATATGGATCGCAAGGTCACGCCCAATCTTTGAACATGCGCGACAATGGTCTCAATGTCGTCGTTGGCGTAAGAAAAAATGGTCAATCATGGAAGGATGCTCAACAAGATGGTTGGGTCCCAGGCAAGAACCTCTTCGATGTTGATGAGGCTATTTCCAAGGGTACCATCATCATGAACTTGCTCAGTGATGCTGCTCAAAGTGAGACATGGCCTGCTATCAAGCCCCAAATCACCAAGGGAAAGGTTTGTGCCAAACTGCATATTCTATGAATGAGACTGATGTCTGCAGACTCTCTACTTCTCTCATGGGTTTTCCCCAGTATTCAAGGACCAAACCAAGGTCGATGTTCCCTCCGACGTTGATGTCATCCTCGTTGCCCCCAAGGGATCTGGTCGCACTGTCCGAACCCTCTTCCGTGAGGGCCGAGGTATCAACTCTTCCATTGCTGTCTACCAAGACGTCACTGGCAAGGCCAAGGAGAAGGCTATTGCTCTTGGTGTTGGAGTTGGTAGCGGTTATCTATACGAGACTACTTTCCAGAAGGAAGTCTACTCCGATTTGTACGGCGAGCGTGGTTGCTTGATGGGAGGCATCCACGGGATGTTCCTCGCACAATACGAGGTTCTCCGCGAGCAAGGTCATAGCCCAAGTGAAGCCTTCAATGAAACTGTTGAGGAGGCTACCCAAAGCTTGTACCCATTGATTGGCGCAAATGGTATGGACTGGATGTACGAGGCTTGCTCTACTACTGCCCGTCGTGGTGCCATTGACTGGAGTGGACGTTTCAAGGATGCATTGAAGCCCGTTTTTAATGATCTTTATGACTCCGTGAAGACGGGAAAGGAGACTCAACGATCGCTTGACTTCAACTCCCAACCGGATTACCGTGAGAAGTACGAAACTGAGATGCAGGAAATCCGTGATCTGGAGATCTGGAGAGCAGGAAAGGCTGTTCGGTGAGCAATATATCCTCTACCTTTGCCTTTGTCAAACTAACATCTTAATAGATCTCTCCGACCCGAGAACCAGTAAAGTGGAAAGTTGAGAGCGGGTGGACATTATTTTTGATTCGGAGTGCAATCTGGGCGAATTGTATTATACTTTCTTCCGATTAATCTCGGGTGCCTGGAATTCCAAAAGTTTTATACCTTTCCAAATCCATATTCATCCATCAACACGTGCCTCTAACAAATAGTTCGCAGAAAATTATGGAGCATCGGAGTGGGATCGGCCGGAAGGAAGACCAATGACCAACATCTTCACAGAAATTGGAAATTCCCAACTTTATGTATAGCCCCCTTCACTCAGTTCTCATCCTCCTTCCTCGCCCTAACTGCCAATGGCGGACCCCGCAACCTGTCCCCCACTTACCCGCAGCTCCATCTTCTCAGCCCACTCCCTCATCAAACCCTACATCCACTGCACCCCTGTCCTCACGAATTCAACCCTCACAGACCTAGCCTGCACCCCGCAGACCCCCTCCGCGCTACAAAATACACTATGGGCAGGACAAGAACCTGCGAACCCAAAGATTAGATTATGGTTCAAGTGCGAGAATTTTCAGAAGGTGGGCGCGTTCAAGATTAGGGGTGCTTTTCATGCGCTTTTGAGGTTACAAGGGGAGGAGGGATGGGAGGAGGGAGGGAGGGAGAAGGGTGTTGTAACGCATAGCAGTGGTTTGTTCTCCTTCCCTTTTCCCAATTCTGGGGGTTCGATTGAAGCTATGAGAAAGTATCCATGCTGATAATATTTGGGATAATAACAGGTAATCACGCACAAGCCCTCTCCCTCGCCTCCCGCACCGTCCATATCCCTGCCATAATCGTGATGCCAACCATCAGCACCCCCTCCAAGATCGCAGCCACAAAAAGCTACGGCGCGAAAGTGATCTTTAGCGGAAGTACGAGTATGGAGAGGGAAAAGGTTGTGGAGGAGGTGGTGAAGGAGACGGGTGCGAGGTTGGTGCCGCCGTATGATCATCCGGATATTATATTGGGACAGGGAACCCTGGGACTGGAGATGCAGGAGCAGGTTAGCGGGATGATTGCCGCTGGGGAGGGGCATGGTGAGGGGCAAGCAAAATGCAGTTTTGTTGGCAAGGTAAGTGGTGCTAAGGAGGAGGGGGGAACAGGGAAGGGATTAGATGCTATAATTGCCCCCTGTGGAGGAGGCGGCATGTTATCAGGTACAGCGCTCAGTTGTGAAGGGACGGGAATCCATGTTTTTGGAGCAGAACCGGAGTTCGAAGGCGCTGATGATTGCAAACGTGGCCTAGAGGCTGGGAAGAGGATAGAGAGTGTGTCGACACTTACGATTGCGGATGGGTTGCGGACACCGGTTGGTGCGTGGCCTTGGACAGTGATTCATGATCGGAAATTGGTGAGAGGGATGTATAGTGTGAGTGAGGAGCAAATAAAGAAGGCGATGGTATTGGTGATGGAGAGAATGAAGATGGTTGTTGAACCGAGTGCGGTGGTGGGGCTTGCGACGGCGTTGTATAATGAGGATTTTAGGAGATTGGTGGAGAAGGAAGGTGGAGAGGCGGGGTGGGATTTAGGGATTGTGGTTAGTGGGGGGAATGTGAGTGTGGAGGCTTTGGGGAAGATGTTTGAGCCTGAGGAGAGCAAAGCGGAGAGACAGGAGGGAAAGGTGGGAAAGGATGGGGAGAAGGTTGCTGAGAATATTGCTGGATGATAGTTAACGTTAATCAGAAAAAAAATAGAAAACATCCCCCAAGGCCGGCTAGCGATGCCTATCTGAAGTCAAGGAGATTTTTAGCATCGCAGCTATCTTCACAGTTCAACAATATAATCATTGTCCAAAGTTTCTTGGAAGGTTGAGCCGGTACGAGGAAGTCCAAATCTTTGAGCCATCGAGAAATCATAGGCTGAAGGGACCAAATTTACACCATTTATCCTATCGAACTCTTATCAACATATATCCAATCGCTATCTAGATTTCTATCAAGTCGCTAAATCGATGAGATATGATTCATATAAAAAGAGATACTATCAAGCCTTTCCAGCCTGCTTCTCAAGAGCAATAAACTCCGCAACCTGATCATGAATGGTAGTCTGCAGAGGACGGAAGCTCATCCCAAGCTCCTTCTTAATCTTGCTATTATCCACTCTGTACACATTATCCGGGAAAGGAGCACCAGGAGTTCCCTCCGGAGTTGAAATTCTCTTCTCCGGGAAATCGGTGCGAATGATGTCGCAGACTTGCTGGTAAGTATATCCACCACCAGTACAGAAGTATCTTTGTCCAGCAGCCTCAGCAGACTCGTAAGCACGAGCATGGGCCTCTCCAACATCACGGACATCCACGAATGCAAAGAAACTCGTCTCTGGGACAGTCTTCTCAGATCCGTTAATGAGGCGGTAGATATCGGCTGACGAAGTATTGAGGTGATCAAGGCTGAGGAGGTGTGCTGCTTCTCCGTATATCATAGGTGGACATAAACTAGTTACGGAAAAGGAGGGGTTGTTCTCCTTGACGAAGTCATATGCAGCCTTCTCGGCGAAGGTCTTGGATGCACAGTATGCAACTGCTCCATCGGTCTCTTTCTTAGATGCTGTTTCGTAGGTCACTGGGTTCCAATCCTTTTCGGTGTATGTGTATCCTGGTCGAGCACCCTTATCCATATCGACTATAGAGGCGAAGGACGATGTGATAACGACTCGCTTGACGTTTGGGTTGTTCATATGAATAGACTTCAGGACTTCAGTGGTGCCCTTGATTGCTGGATCAAGAAGGTCACGCTCGTTATTCTCGACTTGCATGACGAAGGGAGATGCTGTGTGGATGACCTAGAATACGTAAGTGACTGTTTATTCAAGGACTAACTAAGAACTTACTCCATCAACACCTTTTACAGCTTCATCGTGGCCCCCAGGAAGTGCAACATCCTTTACAATGGCAAACGACAGCTTGCTAAGGTATTTGCTGTGGGTCTTCTTGACTTTCTCGGCGGTTTCTTGACTTCGTACTGTGGTGCGGACATTGTAGCCGCGAGAGAGGAAGGCATTGAGGACATGTGCAGCAACGAATCCAGAGCCTCCAGTGATCAGGACAGTTTTGCCTTGACCAGAGCTAGGGTTGTGCCAATCCCCGTGGACCACATTATTACCAGCCGCCTTTGCTGCTTGAACGTATTCCATTATACTTTCGTTGGATTGGAGTCAATAGGTATTGTTGGTATTGGTTTGAAAGGAATATCAAATGATACCGGAAATGATACTTACCTCTCAGCAAAGAATTTGTTCCATTATATACTTTTCACACCTAGATGTCCTGGATTACCAAAAGGTCCTTTTGCCAGGTTATATGACCTCATCGTCACCTGAAGTTGCTTCGATATACCGTGGCGAATTGCAAGATAGCCCAGTGGCTTTTTACATCCACAGAAAAGAGAAGTTTCTGAATGTGACGTACCGTTTTTCAGCCTCTTGGGGCCTCGTTCGCCTCAAACGCTTTTGTACGGGGCCGTGGTTTTCGGCTTTAAAATATCGCCGATTTTTGATCCTCAACATCTCCGAGTGAAGCGTAGGAGATTACAATACGCTGACCTTTGGATGAAATGAGGGGGGGAAAAGTATTTTCCTTCATGGTTGATTCTATACATTCGAGGTCGGACAATTTAGAAGGCCGGCAGGCTCTTGTTAGCTCAGCGCCTAACCGACAGCATAGCTGCATGGGGTTGGAATACCTCTTGTTTCCCCCAAGGAGGGCGCTCTCGTTCATCTGTTCCTTCGAGGTGGAAAAGGGTATGTTCTTTTATTTCTTGACAGCTCAGGCTTGCTACATGAGCTGGAATTTGGGATTGGATGGCCCTTAGCTGGTCAGCACCCTGACATGGTCCTTTCTAGGATTACCAGTTCATTCAACTCAGACTGGCATTGAATCCTCTTTGTCATCCAAATTGAAGGCCATGAGATGCTCAATCATACAATGGACAGTTAGACGGTACGGCAATGGCTGCATCAGCACAGGCTCGAGTGAGAGCTTCGATTCCTTCCCAGGTTCCAACCATCGCCTTGAGCCCGACTGAGAAACACCTTGTGAAGTAGTCAAGATCGAACTAAGAGACCAAGCACCGATTTATCGAACTGGTCGTCTCTTTTGATAGCCCAAGAATTGCGTTGGTGTCAGCTGGTTTCTTCCGAACGTTGTCTCAAGTATGGCCCTTTTAAGCAGGGCAAGCTGGTCAACAGGGTTCTAGATTCTTCTCAAAGTGATGTTTGACGAGAGTGGAGACCACCCAGTAATAGGGCTGTGACTATCTGCCGCTGCAAACCATCTAGCGACAACTTCAGGGGAGCTTTAAATTTGTACATGATTATCTTGCTGCGAGAATTTATTAGAGATAAGATGATGACTTTAAGTGTATCCTAGTTTATCACGAGTTGTGATGCAGAGCATTGCTGGAAGTTTTTAAGCTCTGGTATGCTCTTGCTGTTGAATTTTCTTGTTGGTTCCTTTTTCTTGATTAGTTCTAAATAAATGTGTTTTATCTCTATATATATCCCCCACTCTATTCTATTCAAAACATGTGTCCTGTATTCCACAATCCCCCTATAACCCCAGCATCTTCCCAGCCTTCCCTTTAGATGGCTCACCCTGTCTCTTACCCACACTGACCTCTGTCATCGTGACACCTTCCCTCGCACTCCACTCCTCGCCGCCCTCCCTCTCCCTCTCCCTCCTCCTCTCCGGATCCCTAAACGGATTCCTCGGCACGCTCCCCTGTCTCACTTTCTCCTCCCTACCACCCCTCAAATCTCCCGTTCTAGGCGAATCCTCCCCAATCGCATAAACCGTACTCACATTGATCTTCAATGGCGCAACCTTACACCCACCTTTCGATTCCGGAGGATCGGAAAGAATACTTTCCTCTGAACCATTCCTCGACAACTCCTTCAACTCCATATCTGTAAGACTTTCTCTCTCTTTATAGCGATCCCCCATCTCGACATCTAAGTAATCATTGCCGCCTTTTATGGTTGTAGTGACGGTGCTGTTTCCAGCTGTGTGCTTGCCTGAACCTGGAAAGCGGTTGAATCCAAGCTCAGAGACGTGTTTTGAATGAGCAGAGCTGCTGTGTAGCCAGTTCTTTTTGTTAAAAAGGGGCTTGATTGCTGGTGCTGAGATGGCCATTAGGGATACGAAGGTTTCGCGAATGGCCCAGATGGTGGAGTTGTTGATTCTGTTTGTGAATATGCAGTTAGTATATATATTCCTGTTCAATATGATGATGTAGTAATGAAAGGCAAAGAAGGGAAAGAAAAAACTGTACGGACTGGGAAACATCTTGCAAGGTAAGAATACAGCGGAGAAGAGCGGCTGTTATCACGAAGATACCAGAGGATAGGAGGAGCACGATCACGATTTTTCGGGAGAGGGGGAGTCGGACTTTCCAGAGAAGAGGGATGGGGATAGAAAGGATACCGATGTCGGTTCTGTGAAAGGAGTCAGCCAACAGAGAGGGAAAGGGGTAGTATGTAGGTACGTACAAGACATTGAGTGACGCAGTCATAATATAATTTGTAACAGTAAGAGTACAGTGATTTCCAGCGTATGGCCGAATTTGCCAGTTTCTTTGGATAGGTGTGCAGTGGCCGAACAATTCTAATACAAGGGCAATGTAGGCCAAAATACATGCAATGCCCATTACCTTTACAACTTTCTGCTGCCAGAGTCCAAGGCTAGGTGTCATGTCAGCTTGGATGATAAATAGCAAGGAAAGGGGTAAAAGCATACGTAAGGCGATGATAGAAGAAGAGAATTGTTGCTTTCAACGACCAGATCAGGGAGACATAGGAGAACCAAGCGCCAAACAGTGCCTTGGAACCGATTTCAAGTGAAGCTGCTTGAGAGTCTGTCAGAAGTTCTGCAGACTCGGCATTCAGACCAACAAAAGATCCATAGTTTGCTAGATCTCATTAGAATCCATGTACTCCATGAGTGAGGTATAGAAAGTTACTGATAACTTGGACAAGTGCACAATCCATCGTCCAGAATATCTAGAGACGATGTCAGTCCCGCAGGCTCATGTTGAGTAGGATGACTTACCATTGCGAAAAAGCAAAAAAGATCGTCCCATTTCATGCCATTGAAGCCTACAACTTTAAACCGAGCAAAGAATCGTAGGGTAAAGACTGCCATTCCAATGCCATATTCTGACCATTGCTCTTTTACAAGGGCACTGACCATGGCTGCGGTACCTTTAGAACTTCGAGTCGTCTGTGAGAAGCACTGATTGCAGAGAGGAATGAATACAGCAACAGATATGAAGTGGGAGTTGAAACCACTTTAATATTTGTGGAATTAGGTCTAGTGACGGAAAAGGGAGATCCCGTCTCATTCTATGTGGCTTGAATCGAAATCTGGAATTATTCAATCACTGTACCTGGTTCTATACACATCCCCACTGATCGGCTCGCCTCCGTGAGATTTTCTTGAAAGATGGGTCGCATCGTGGAGGATCGCTTCCAGGGTATTGCTTGCTCGCCCGACATTCGTCCGCTTTATTGGACTTCCAATGGACTACTATCGGGTATCTTGCATGACGGGGCTTACAAGCTGCATCTCGCGGCTCCAAGATCGCAATCTGACTCGTTGGAAAGAATCTTGAATCGTGTGGCGTCTGTCGTCTTTCAGATACTTGGAATACTAAGCGCAAGCCTTGCGCCTCCTTAGGGAAAGCGCGCGGCGGGGAAACCACGGGAAAGCTATCAAGAGAACTTAATCTGTTATAGCCACGTTTCTAACACGTTTTATGTCATGGTTTCTATGTAACTGAAAGACTATTGAGGGTGGACGACCACTAAGTGTTCAACCGTTCACCCGCCGTCGAGATGGAAGATCTAGATGCACTGACAAAATCTTCTTCGAGTCCGAGATAAGAAAAAGGAGGGCACGAGAAGATAGTGCAACTGACTCGTGCAGACCCACAGGAAACCCCAAGCCAAGTCAGAAGCCGAGTTAGGATATGAAGGCAATGCCTCGAACATGAAAATCGCAGCCCGTGTCGGAATTTTCCTTTATTAAACTTGCTAATGTTTCGAGGCCATCTTCTCCTCAACGCCATCAGTGTCAGATTCCTGTCTTTCGCCCTGCAGTGCTTCTGTGTGAATTAAATGCTCAACGTTGATCCTTGGTCCCTTGAACCATTTCCTAGCATCAATCGCATACCATAGCAAAGCTAGCGACATCACCCCACCATAGATCAAACATGTATAATTCATATTTAAGTCATTCAAATCTGCTCCTCTCACCGCGGGAAAGCAAAGAACGGGGATCATTAGCGCTACAAAAGCACACGCAACATAACCAACTGGTCGGGAAAAGCGTCCAAGATGCCAGGGCCCTACAGCATAATCATTTAGAGCTCACAGCTCGAACTTGAGGATAGCACATACCTGGACGGAATTTATCTCCTACGACAAACAACTTCAACGCCACGGGAAATATGAATGCAGTATATTGAGCAATGGCACCAATACTGAAAACAGCACCAATAGCAACAGGGCTGGCGAACATCAAGAGCCCGAGTAGAGCGCCAATGACAATGACGAACCATCTGGAAAATCGGTGAGTCAGTGATCGCTTCTTCCGGGTGGATTTGAGAGCTGAGGCATTGTCTCATGAGTAAACAGACAATTGCTCAAGCTGATGTTGCGGGAGTCGGCATATTGTTCTGTTACTTATGGAACAATCTGGAATAGGAGATTTTGCTCCCCGGTGTTTCTTACACTGCATTGACTGGAGTTTTGGTACGGGAGCTGACCATTTTGAGCCACCGAGACCCGGGGAGAGCTCCATCTCGTGAATAAGCGTAGACTACGCGCGAAGAAGCTACAGTACATCTATTTCAGAAGCTATGATCAGTTACTCAACTCTGTGGGAAGAAGACTGTTATGGTGATGGCGTAGGATGGCGTTTACTTACCCCTGGCCTACAAAAAATTGCGCGAAGATGTTCAAGGAGAACATGCCAAGTCCCGCTTTTGGCCCGAGAACCTGCAGACATAAATTGCCCATCGGTTGCCCGTATTTTCCAGCCACAACATCAGTGACATCCTTCACCGTGTATGCGATGGCTAAAATGATAGCGAACCCGAGGTAAAGTCCCATTTGTGCGGTCATTACAATAGCCCTTGGGCTGGCAATGTTGGCGTTTGAACACTCTTCCGAAAGGTGGAATGGAGCATCATATCCTGACATTGTCCACTAGGAGGTGGGTCAGTAGATTTCCCTATTACAACATGCTTTGGGAGACTTGTTCTACTTACAATAACAGAGAGGAAACCCATCAGGAATGCGAATCCAGTGGGCCACTCCGTGCCATTGACAATACCTTTTGAAGTCCATACCTCGCTGTTAGTATTCGTCTTGGGCATGTTGATAGAGCCAACGGGCACCCAAATCACGAAGATGAATACAACGATAAAGTTGAAAACTGTGCCAAACTTATTGAGCTGTCCAATGAACTTGGTCGAGTTCATTGTAAGAAGTCCCTCAATAATTAACAAAGCCAGGAGCAATAAATAGTCATGGTAGGTCTGGACTGTGTAGTCTGGATGGGCAATCTCTGCTGCTGTGAGGATCATGGCTGATAGAGCGTAGTTGACCGAACAAGGCCCTGTGACCTGTCCTAGGAAATTCGACCAGCCTGTTATCTACATACCATTTAGCATTGGCAGGTCAAGAACGAGGCATTAAGTCCTACCCATGAGCACAATGGTCCCCACCCCTCAGGCGCGAGTACTGCGGACGCATAGTATAGCCCTCCTGCTGTAGGCATGCTGGAACAAAGTTCCGCCATTGAGAACGCAACGAACTGGATCAAGATAGCTGCGACTACCCAGCCCCAGACTGATCCAGCAGGGCCACTATATGCGAGATTGTAACCCAGAGTTGATGCAATGGATGGCAGGAGTCCTAGAACCGAGAAGGACACGGAGAATGACGACCAGATAGAGAAATCTCTCTTAAATTCCTGCTTGTATCCGAGGGCTGTGAGAACTTCCTCATCACTATCGGCCACATGGTCGAGGACGGCATGATCGCCCGTCTTCTGGAAAATTGATGTGACTTGAAGCGTGTGGTCATCAACGACTCGTTGTTCTCTGGAAGACATGGTATTGACATTAAACAAGAAAAATTGTAGGGCGAAGATGGGCCATTAACGCATGGACGAAGTTGCTGGTATTTATTTGTCGATCATTGTCTTGCAGTAGCTAGCACATATCAATTACGTGCTGTAGGTAGATAAGGACAATAAAAACCCCCTCCCGCCCCTACTATATCTTGCTTCAAGTAACCGCCGTATACATTTCGATGCTACTAAGCATGCAGGCAACCTTCTGATTTGTTCCTTTCTCTACCAGCTGCTAATGCTGAATGGCTTTCTCGATAAGAGCTAGGGCTAATCGTGAACTTTGAGGGGTAGCGGCAGCTTTGTACCGCATTTGGGGCTTTAATCCAATGGGAGAAGAACAAAACAAACCCCTAGAGCAAGATGGTTGTATGCAATATTGCACATAAATACGGATGATCGTTCCTGTATTTGCCTGCCTTGCGAGGGTCGCCGACCTGATTTGATGGAGATGGGTACAATTCAGAGGGCTAGAATCACATCTGGAGAGAGCTCGCAGAAACGTGATGTCAGGTATGCGGACTATGCACCTGTCTCAATAAGGTGTATTGCCTGTTGATAATAAACATGCTCAAATGATGTCGAGAGTGCTTGATTGATGAGAGACAAAAGTTGCTTGCAAGTTGCATTGATGAGGTAGATAGCCGAGGATCAGCGATTAAACCCCTATAATTTATAGGGGCTGAATTCGCTAAAAGCCCTGAAAAAGTATGGCTGTTGAAATACGGTGTACAAGTACTCGCTGAAAATCCGACTCCTATCTCACGCGCGTTGCTATTCCCCTCTCGTAAGGTGCAAAATAATCAACGGCATAGGGTTGCGATATCAAGTCAACGCAGAGCAGAGTTCTTCTCGATAGCCACTTTTCCCTGCAAAAATACACACCATAACCCTGAAGATTGAGATCTCACTTCAAGCTTTTAACTGTGGAGATAAGTCCCCACTACTCTTAATAGCGGGCTTCAACCGCAGCTTCTGCATCTCACAACACAACACCTCACTCACTCACACACCACATATCCTAAGTAGGACCCAAGTTATGATTGGAAAGAAAGCCAAAGCGATAGCCTCTTCATCCTCTATTAAAAGAATCTTCACTATTTGCCCTCTTTCGTTCTTGTGCAAGCTTTATACGGCGACTAAAACGAGCGTCGTCATGAGACACGATCCACAATTGCGTGGACAAGATCCACAAGCTTCGTGATGTGATACAAATGAAGAAACTCAGCCTCAGTTGTGGTCTATTTTGATCACTTTGACATCTGATATAATAAGAGGGGGGTTCTGCATTCCATTCTTCGTCTCAAGACTCTCGTTGAACATTCTTTGCCGTCTGAACTTCATATCTCACTCGTTCCGTTTCATCACTTTTTCACCCCCTTTTTTTAATCTTTTTCATAATTCAGTTATTTCTTCTATGATGAGGCCTCAAATATATTTGGCAGCTGCAGTCGTTACTCTGTCCCAGCTCGTCCAGGGACAGACTTATACTTCATGCGATCCCTTGACCAACACAAGTGCATACCCTCACAGCTCCTCAAAGCTCTATACACGATAAAGTATTGACTTTTCATAGCATGTCCCAGTGATGCTGCTTTAGGGAAAACCATCACCGTTGACTTCACCCAAGGAGCCAGCTCCGAATTCTCACTCGAGTCCGGAACGGAGATCACCTATGGTGACGATGGCGCAGAGTTTATCATCACCTCCGCGGGACTGGCTCGCACCATTATTTCCAATAAATACATTTTCTTTGGCAAGGTTGAGGTGTTCTTGAAAGCTGCGGCGGGAACTGGTATTGTCAGCAGTTTCGTAATGGAATCCGATGATTTGGATGAGATTGATTTGGTAGGTCCCGTTGCCCTAACACCGTCTCCTAACACCTAGCTATCTTAGATTACAAGATTTGCTGTTTGAGAAATAACAACAACTGACAGCTCCAGGAATGGCTCGGCGGTAACACCACTGTAGTAGAAACCAATTACTTCGGCAAAGGAAACACCACAACCTACGACCGCGCAACCTACGTCCCAGTCAGCACCCCCCAAACCACCTTCCACAACTACACCATTGACTGGACGCGCACCTCCATCCAATGGTATGTCGACAGCGTCCTCGTCCGTACACTCCCCTACGCCTCCGCCCTCTCCGGCAAAAATTACCCTCAAACACCCATGCAAATCAAGATCGGGAACTGGGTCGGCGGCGGCGCGGGTGAGTCAACTGGAACCGTGGAGTGGGCGGGCGGATACACGAATTTGGATGATGCACCGTTTACGATGTATGTGAAGAATTTGACGATTACGGATTATGAGAGCTGTGCGGAAAGCTATACGTATGGGGATGAGACGGGCGATTATGGGAGTATTGTTGTGGCTTATAATAGTACGATGAATGCTACTGGAAGCTGTGCGAGCACGAGCACGGAAACGCTTGGGAGCAGTAGCAGTTCTTCGGGTACTTCGTCGACATTTAAGTCGTCGGGGAATAGCACGTCTGAGTCTGGATCTGGATCTGCGTCTGCATCTTCGACTTCATCTTCATCCTCTGCCTCCACGATATTGGTTAGTGGCACGAGGAGCTTAGTGGTGATGCTTTTCGGATTCGGACTCCGGTTCTTGTATCTTTGATTCTGGCCCATCTGTCTTGAAAAGGGTAAAATGTATAACACCTCGCTCCAAAAATTAGTTAGGTTGCAAATAAGTAATTCTCGTTCCAATAATCCAACCCACGATCTCAACTTATACTATCACCATTCCTTCTCCACATTTTCCCGTCAATCTCCGAAGATGCCTATTTTGATAAACCTTGAACTCAGGATCTCAGATTCTTGAAATCCATTACGCAGCATTCTTTTGATGAAAGGGTATAAAACGTTAACACCACGCCATCTTCAAGTAGTTATGGAACCAAAGTTCTTGCCTATAAACATTGAATGGCTCTATCAAAACCACCATCCCCAGAGGACAACCCCAGAATTCAATACACCGAAACACAAAAACACCAAACCCACCCCAAAAACAATCATCAACCATCCAAAGTCTTATCACTTCTACCCTTGTAGCTTCCCATCTTCTCAATCGAGCTCATAATTCCACTCCTATATCCCAGACCACTTCCTGGTCTGGTTCCTTGTGCACTACCACTCCTGCTTCTCTCATGACTCGCTCCAGCAGGAGCACCAAACCCACCTCTGCCAATACGGCTCTCTGTAGAAATGCTCGTTGGTGCCCGCAGACCTGAAGCTCGGGAGATGCTACCTCGAAGATTCTCCACGGTTGCAGGCTGGCTGATGCTTTGAGAAGCATTGTTGGTGTAGGAGACCGCAGGAGCAGAGTCCATATTAGCAAGCATATCATCGAATGCCGCAACAAGCGGAATCATCTCATCGACAGCGGCTACCAATTTACCCTTCTCGACCCTCTCATCATCTAGAAGCTTGCGGAGTTCAGAGTTGTCCTTTTTCACGCTCTTGACGACCTGCGAGAGACCTTCTAATTCAGCTTCGAGTTCCTTTGTCTTTGCATCTCTAGCAGCTTGCTTCTCTAGATCTTCAGTGACTTCCAGAGCATTCTTGGGCTCCACTTTGGTCATCGTCATGTCCCGTCTAAGATCTTCATTCTCTTTGCTGAGCTCTTCGACTTGTGCTTCGAGCTCCTTGATCTTCTTGTCCCATCGTTTCTCGTAGCTCTTCTTGAGAGCAGCAACTTTGGTTTCGTGCTTCTCTTTGTACAGAGTGTGAAGTTCTCTCGAGACTTTCTCAACAGCAAGCTCGACGGCTCTTCCTCCACAACCACATTCGCCAGATTTGTTCTCAGCAGTCTCCACAGCCGGTGATGTCTTCCCAGCTCGCATAGCAGCCATCTTGCTTTCGGCCTCTTGGGCCATCATTTCGGCTGCTTCTCTCCTTCTCTCGGTCTCTTCCAATCGGCCCTCGAGCTCGTCCCGCTCCCGTTCTCCATGTACGATCTCTTCCTTCACATTACGCAACACCGCCTCCATCTCCCGTCCTCTCTTCTCCCATTCCTCCTTCTCAGCGGCAAGCTGCTCCTTCAGGTTTCTTTCTTCTCGGACTTGCTCCATACTCTCACCTACTCGCTTCTCTGCATCGCCAACGGCTGTCTTGAGGGACTGCACTTCGGCTTCCTTTCCGCTTAAAGACGCTTTCAGACTGCTGATCTCAGAAAGGAAATTTGATTTCAGGCTCTCAAGCTCTCGTGGGGTAATCGAAGGCATGCTCCGTGGTGTTGGTGCTGGAGGGATATCGAAATCAAGGAGGTTGGACATATGCCGATTTGATGGAGTCATGGTAGCATAACGTGACATATCTGACATTGTATGAGTGGTGTGCTTCAAGGGAGATTGTGTTGTTTTTTTGGTTGGAGACAGTGGATTGCGTCCAGAAAACCCACTGATCTGGTCAGTAAAGTCGAGGATCAGATTCGTAGTATTTCCCTCATCCCTGCTCTTGCCATATTTGTGTCCTCGAGGAGTGGGGGAAGGAGAGCGATCATTCATCGGTCGTCTAGCCGTTGCTGGAGTCGCCATCAGATTCCGTCTTGGGGTAGGTCCCATACCAGCATACTTCGTGGGACTGTGCCCAAGCTTTGCAAACATTGTCATATCCGGAACCGCCGAGAACGCGCTGAACGTGCTAACCATCGTGTCATCCATATTAGGAGCATCTTCATATCCAGGCCCTCCCATACTGGTCAATGTATCGTCTGAGATATGACTATCTTCATCCTCCAATATCTGAATGGCCTTCGTGAGTCCTTCATTATCGCGGAGCACGTCCTCCATGCTTAGAGTCCTCTCTACCACAGCTGGACGCTTCTCGGGAGAAGAAGGCTTGACGGGAAATCTTTTCTCTGGTGAGGATAGTTTCCGTGGACTTCTTGTGATTTCAGGCATCTTCTGTGGTGATGCGGAGTTAGGTGTAGGTGATGTGCGGCTCCTCAACATTTTCAATGGAGATGTATGTTCGCGTTCGATAGGACTCTTTGATGAAAGCTGCCTGGCAAGCTTACTTGGGGATAGATTTTCGTGATCGTTTTCTTCTGACACATTGGCTACAAATGGAGAGCTGGGAATGTCGCTATCGCTGTCGGTCGCCCGTGATGCATATGTTGTTACTTCGTACTCGCTGAGCAATTGTTTTGATGGAGACGCGTTGAGCGCTGTTTCAGAAGCGCTTGATAATGGTAGAGCCATTGAGATGATAGTGAATCTCTGTATTCAGTTCAGCGATGCTCCGTTACGGTTCAATGCGATGTCGAGGCCTCACTTGGTGATGATTTTTCTGTTGATGATGCGTTGCCTAGCAACGGTGATTATCCACTACCTAAGATTGACCCCCTGCTATAAAAGGCTCGAAAATCCTCCTAACCCCTCCTCCTTAATTGTAATTCCCTTATTATGCTTCAGATATTCCCAAAATTGGTATACGGTTGAAGACATCTCAATAAACGACTTTCAGCAGGCAGCTGTATGGTGTTCCGCCTTGGGATTGGGGGAATTGTATTACAATCGTCTTTACTCTTTCAGAAGAAAATTGAGACAATGGGGCTTAATTTGACACTGTACGAAATATCTCTAGGATTTTCAAATATGTGATGTTTTCATTATTCATTGTTGTGTATCTCAAAGGAGGCGTAGAATGCATATTCGATGTTCCATTTCATAAGGTCATTATATCCAGCAGAAGCTGAAATTCTTCTGGAAACATGTTGTCATAATGTCTCATGCAATGCATCTAGCCTGACTCTAAATGCTTGATGTGCCAATGCCCCTACGCCCCTATGCTCCTATGCCCCTATGCTCCTACGCTTCCATGCGTCTATGCCATGCTCCACCCAAACTCCAATCCGCAGCCATCCGTTTACCCCGCCAAGATATGTACAATCTCACACTGCATGCCGTGACTGAGATGACATGCTGATGAGACACTGGAAACAACCCAATTGGCGACCAATGCTTTATGATTGAAACTCAGCAGCCTAGCATGAGCTACCTGTCGATCCCGTGCTATTAGATTCCTCGAACATGTTATACACGCTCTGTTGTCCCTTTGCCGCAACTTTAAGATTTGTGAAAGGTGTTTCTGGTAATCTCTTCCCCGATTTCATACTTTCGAGAACCCTAAATATGATTGTTAGCATACGTCTTCAAACACCGACGGGTTTCTGACCACTCCACTCCGATGTATTTTACTCCACAACCACGAACTCTCTTGATCTCCTTCTCGATTTTCGTAGCAGCTAGCCCTCCACCAGCGCCAGACCCTTGAACTCCTGCAGGCTTTCCCAAAATGACATGTGTGACTTGCCTTCTTCCCAGATGAATAGAAAGCTTGGCACCATTCTCGACAAGAAGTTGTTTGAGTTTGTGGTCTGAAATGAGC
>Ga0182030_10003060_pt1 | contig 35676 bp, 39 predicted proteins | sample 812S3MmetaG_FD_121299 | JGI IMG/M metagenome (GOLD analysis project Ga0182030, IMG submission 121299) | Permafrost microbial communities from Stordalen Mire, Sweden - 812S3M metaG (Illumina Assembly) | ecosystem: Environmental > Terrestrial > Soil > Wetlands > Permafrost | place: Sweden...
CCCCAGAATGATCGCCGTGTAGCACCTCAGCTTGGTGCGCCTCCATCGACACATCGACAACTTCCTGTTGATTCTACCAATGCTAGCCCGGGACATTCGCGCGTCTATAGCGAGAACTCAATTAGCGACACTTTGCGGACGGCGCCTTTCCCAGTTCGATCTGCCAGCGCTGCGGCTCGATATATGGGTAGAGGAGTTGATAACCATTCACCGCCACTTCGCAACAGTCCTGAAAGCATTCGAGAAGATACAAGGCGTTCTGGAGTTACTTCACCCTTGGGCAGGCCTTCGCCGCCTCATGGCGTACATCTGCAACCTTTGAGTGAAGACGACGCTGTTCCGGATTTTGAGCATGACCGGACTAGTGTTAGATCAAGTATAGAAGATGCAGATCTCGGTCCAAATGGCGAGCATCGAGTCCTGACTAGGTCGACGTCCTCTATGCAAATGCGAGATCTTCGGGATCAGATGCACGATTTAAAAGGGAGGCTCTCTGTTTTGCGAGACCGTGCTCGTGATGATACTATGAAACGTCGAAGTCTGCAAAGTTTGAGAACGCCTAGCCCATTTACTGCTGCAGAACAGTGGTATTCTGGAGCAAAGAGCTATACCGGCCCAGGACTTACCGCTGATGCAGGAGTCGGGCATTCCCCGAGGCTGGAGGGGACTAATGAGACTAGGGATCACATGTTCGACAAGAGTATTTTCGAAGACAACGAAAGTGAAAAGAAGCGGGATCCTGAATACGCAAGCTCAGAAGTTACTAGTGTTTACGAAGATGTCAGTGAAGGACGCGCAGATGGTAGCTCGAGTGGACGGAAATTCGCTGAAGAGCAAAGCTTTGATATCGATGCTGGAGATGATCAAGCGGAAGTGGTTAACGAAGATGACTACGACGACGAGATCGTAAACCGCGAGGAAGTTGCTGATTATGAGAGCGATGTATCCCTCTATCACGACACAGTTTCTGTGCCCTTATCACACGAGGACCGAGAAGATGCTTTCGATTATGAGCATTTCTTCCTTCACAGTGCAATGGGAACGATCAGCCAACAACGACATGGGCGACGAGACAGTTTCAGTTCAGAAGATTCAGTAGAGACAACCAGAGGACCTGTTTCAAATAACAAAGAAGCAAATGACACCAACCCAAGGGCCTCTTTGGGACATTTCAGGTCAGAGAGCACAGATTCTGTCTCGACCATGGCTACCTTTGCAACGGCAACGGAAGGGCTGGGATCAGAGAATGGCGAAGAAGATGGCCAAAATAATTATGCTGTACAACATGTAGATGCGCTGGCTGTGCGCTCAATAACGCCAGTCATTGCAAAGCGCTCTACATTTGGCTCCCCAGCTCAAACCGGTCACTCAAAGGAGCCACAACTCGACAAAGAAGAGTCGGGTAGACCACTCACTGCTATTCACGAGCCGGAGCAGAGAAATGGTTCTAATATCCATCGCCCTTCCGTCGCGTCATTTGATTCCTTTGAATCAACCGGTACAACGCGTAGCTTCCCTTTGATAAATAAGCCGAAATCCCGGCCATCTACGCAAAATGGAACTCCTGAACCTGGTGCCGATCAAAATATCTTATCGACAAACGCTCAGAGCAATGACGAGCGCCTACAACCTTCTCCAGTGCACATGCTAGCCAAAGACGATCAAATCCTAGTCGAACAGCTTGTAGCCAGCCTCGGAAAATGCGTATTAGGTTTACAAGAAGCAACTCGAGGTAGTTACGAAGGACGAGTATGGAGACGACGCTTAGATGCAGCGAGGAGAATGCTCGAGGGGGAAGAAGCTGCCATTTAATCTTCAAAAAAGCATTTGTTTTCATTTTCTAGCAAGCGATACTGGCATCGATAATCGAGAAAATCCTTTTGTGTGAGATGGCGTACTTTTGCTTTGTTTGGAGCTAGTTGTTTTTCTATCTGCTTCTTTGATACCCCATTTGCTTGTGCGATGTCAGTTAGCAAGATGGCTTTTTATGTGTGGAACAGAAAGAGATTAGGAAGTTGTGGACATGGTAATGATGTTAGATGAGACGGATACGAGAATAATATATGAATAAAGCATTCTTTATGGTCTTAAAAATGTGAGGAAATCGTAGTACAAAAGGGAGATCGACATTGATTGAGTTTAGTCAATGAGATTCCTTTTGAGAATAATCTCGGAAATTTTGAATTTTAAAATGTTAAAGTGACTAAAATATTTTGATTGTCTCCATGGTTTTTCAGTAACTAATATACCTTATTTTGATTGTCTAGAAAAGTTTGAATGTCGGAAAAAGATTCAGTAACTAAAATACTCTGACATTTTCAATGACCTAAAATTCTCCAAAACAGCAAGTCACAGAAGCAAAGCGAGGAGGCTGAACGTAGGAATTCGTCAATTATTTTTCATTTGCTATTCCTTCCGATATACTAAAGCCCAGCGCCCGCCATTAATATCATGATTTCCTGGGCGAGGAAACGAGTATACTAGGCAAATCCTCAATATCCACATGTTCCTGCGTTCCCAAATCCACTACTCTCACAGCTTCTACGCCCACAATCCCCACCTTCAACGCTATGAACTTCAACTCTACTTCATAGCACGCGGATGGAGCCAATGGCCCGACTCGAGTATCAGTACTCATGCATATGATTTCTGTGGAATCAACGGCTGAGTTCCGTTGCATAGCATAGATAATGTTCTCATCTACAACGGCTTCTGCGATTTTTGGATCTTTTCGTGGTCCAGCATAGCCTGTGGATGGAGGTCGAGTGATACGTGCTTCGGTTCGACGACGATTGGGAATGACATTTAAGGCGAGTTTACGGGGGCGGTCGGAGCGGTTGACTATGAAGACGGACCATACGAAGGGAATCCCGGGGTATATGGGTTCTTGAGGAGATGGGCCCGTGAAGGTTACGGTGACTCCAAAATCCGGAACGGAAGGATTGCGCGAGTGTCTGGTTGTGATGTCTATGGATGGGAGCGCATCGGGACGAGCGATGGCCAGGGAGGATACGGTGGGAACAGTCTCAAAGGATGAGCCGCCGATAGACAGCTGGGAAGGTCGATGTGGTCTCTGGATGGGTTGTGTAGCGTTACCAAAGCCTGGGTTCACAGGAGGCGTAAAATCAAGTGATGTTGTCCATTTCATGGATATTTGTGGTTGGCAGGTACTTGAGAGACTGGCTGTAGCTTGGATCGAGATATCTAACGTTCGGATCATAGATTTATTCGCAACATCTAGATCATCTGGCTGGACTCGGTAAAGAAATGTGATGTCGTCTTGTGGAAGGCACTTTATAGGCAAATACATTCCCGAAACGTCGTTCAGATCTTCCACGCTCCCACCGGTGATATTGAGTTGGACTTTCCTCAGGATGATTTCGCAATTAGCAAAGGGTGTGATATCTACATCCAGTGAGGCTATCACTGAAGGGTTATTAGGAGTGGTATTTGGCCTAGAGTAGCGGACACGGGCGTTGATTGCAGGATAACACTTAATGGATTGGCGTGAAATGTTGAGAAGAGGTCGCATTAAGTCTCTGGCAACTTGAGTCGCCGGAACCACTCGAGATACTCTTAGGGCAGACAATCGGGGCTGAATACCTCCCAGAGCTGGGTCATCACCAAAAGACTCTAGTAGATTGATGCCGGAAGGAATCTGACTTGGTAGATATTCCTCTCTTAGGTTTTCGGGATGGACCTGCTCGGGTGGTTTGAGGCCCGCCGTTGCAGCAAAAACGATGGACGGGTTTTGGAGACGAAGTCGAGGCCTGATGAGAAATGCAGATAGCTTCCAGACAATAAGTATATGGCCATCTCCAGAACTCTCTACGGCCTCGTCTGGCCCTTGAACGACGATTAACGGATCTTCACTGTCTTGAACAGAGCCACTATAGATGATTTCCTGCCCTGGAAGCCCCTCGTGGGTATCGGAATGCCCATTGATGACTTGTGCCTCGAGATTTATAACCAGTCTCCCTAGGTATGAGCGTAGGGCTCGTTCATCGAAATATGGAGTTTGTAATACGACATAGACGCTAACGGTTTCATCTAGGATCTATGAATGAGTAAGATACAGAGCTTCTATAAAGGATTCGAACACTCACCAAAGAATAGAGCGTGCCTTTGAGGAATAGCTGCTAATGGAGAGTCATTGCCTTCATCAAGACGTTCCACGGAGCCATTCAAAGCCTCCTCAATATTCAGGTCGCTGGTCAAAGGCACAATCGTGTCCAGCACCGAGCTCTCCACAAAGTCAAGACTTCCGCGAGGGCGTACATCTCCCCCATCAGATTCAGACATAGTGGCTTAATTCTGCGCCGCCTTCATCAAAAAAATCTTTCCCTAAGAATATACAGCCGGATAAGATGGCCTGTAAAGTTCAATTTAAATCACTCAACATTCTTAGACGATAGCCGCAGAAGGGTAATCGCTCAAAGATCTAAAAAGTGAAGTGTCAATTGCTTGTGAGTTGTGTTGACGAGCCTACGAGGGTGATTGAACCTCAGCCTCATCGCGTAATGATACTAGTAGAGTGAGTTCAGAGCTCTAGCTAAATTTGTTACAAACTTAATTTCTTTACCTCTTGCGTATTTAGCCATCCAACTTCTCTAACATTCAGCATCATCACGGATTATTTCAGCGCAATCGATCATGAACGGCATAAATGGCATCAACGGCCATGCGGCGGCGCCAGTTTTATGGCAAGAAGCGCGTAATCCAGAAGGTCGTGTGTACTATTATAACACTGTCACCAAAGCAGTCCAATGGACCAAACCTGAAGAGTTGATGGCACCGGCAGAGGTAGGATATCATCTCGCTCATATCATGACTGTAACTAACGACCTGAATCAGCGCGCACTCGCCAATCAGCCATGGAAAGAATATACTGCAGAGGGTGGGCGCAAATACTGGTACAATGAAGAAACGAAGCAGAGCTCTTGGGAGATGCCAGCAGTCTACAAAGAAGCTTTATCTAAGGAGAATGTGCCTCAGACCCCTATCGCACCGTAAGTTACTTCTTGATGTCCCCTACATTGCGCATCTGGCTAATTCTTAAGTGCGCCAACTTTCGTTGCCGGAGGTGGCTTTTCAAATTCACAATATGACCAGCCAAGAGACAGAGAACCTGTGGGAGAAGCTCGTCAAATTGCTTATGGAAATGATACGAACGGGAGTCGGGCTCAAAATTTTGTGCCTGCCAATACTGACCCTGACTATAACACATTTGAAGAAGCAGAAGCCGCCTTTCTCAAGATGTTACGCCGAAACAACGTCTCGCCCGACTGGAAGTGGGAACGAACCATGCGAACGATCATTAAAGACTCTCAATATAGAGCGTTGAAAGACCCCAAGGACCGGAAAGCGGCTTTTGAGAAATATGCCGTTGAGGTACGGATCCAAGAGAAAGATAGGGCAAAGGAGAGACTTGAAAAGCTCCGTACAGATTTCGCTACCATGCTGAGAAGTCATCCAGAGATAAAGCATTATACTCGCTGGAAAACTGCACGACCAATTATCGAACGGGAAGCCATTTTTAGGTCGTCTGACGATGACAATGAGCGACGCCAGTTATTTGAGGACTATATCATTGAGCTCAAAAAGGCCAATGTCGAACGCGAATCAAATACTCGGAAGGCAGCAATGGAAGAACTGGTGGATATCCTCAAGGGACTCGATTTAGAACCATATACGAGATGGTCAGAAGCACAAGGTATCATCCAGTCAAATCAGCGCTTTCAAGGTGATCAAAAATTCAAGGCACTCAGCAAGTCAGACATGTTGACAGCATTTGAAAATCACATCAAGTCTCTTGAAAAGTCTTTCAACGATGCCCGACAGCAGCAGAAGAACCAAAAATCTCGGAGAGAACGGCAAAACCGAGATCGGTTTTTGGGCTTGCTGAATGAGTTGAAAAAAAGCAACAAGATCAAAGCAGGGTCCAAGTGGAGCAATATCCATCCTCTGATTGTTGGCGATGAAAGGTATGTAGCGATGCTCGGTCAATCCGGATCCACACCGTTAGATCTATTTTGGGATATGGTTGAAGAAGAGGAGCGAGCCCTGCGGAGTACCCGAAACGATGTTTTGGATGTCCTTGATGTATGTTGAACGCTTATTCTGCTCTGCTCACAACTGACTGTTATAGGATAAACGTTTTGAGATTCAACAAAAAACCACATTTGAGGAGTTCCTTGCCTTAATGCAGAATGATCGACGAACTGCTAACATTGACCGAGATGCCTTGTCACTAATTTATGAACGAGTAAGTAACTGCACCCGAGATTGACTCACCATTCACTAACTTTCTAAGCTCCATGAGAAGGTATCGCGACGTAATGAAGATGATAAGCATCAAGCTGAGCGTCATCAGCGTCGTGCAGTCGATACACTTAGGTCTTTTATCAAACACCTAGATCCCCCTGTCCGCATTGACGACGCTTATGAGAGAATCCGACCCCGTATTGATAGATCCGAAGAGTATATCGCAGTAACTTCTGAGGAGCTTCGACGTTCTGCTTTTGACAAAGTCATCAGACGCTTGAAGGAGAAGGAAGAAGACGCTGAGAAAGATCGACTAAGACGTCGTGAGAGGCTCTCAGTGGAACGGCAAGCTCATCGTGATCGGGATAGCAGAGGCGAGCGATCGCACCGCAATAGTGGAAGACATGGCAGGTCAAGTCGCAGCCCCGAACCCGATGCTTATGAAGCAGACCGACGAAAAGCCATCGCCGACAGGGAAAAGAACTATCGCAAGGCAAGTGCCGCAGATACTCTACTTTCACCTAGCCGCCGCGGTGGTGATCGTGAGAGAGACCGAGATATTGATAGACAACACCGCAACCGTCGTGATGAATCTATGAGCCACTACGACCGCGAAAGAAGAAATAGAGATGATGAAAGAGAGAAGCTCTATCGTAAGAGAGGAGACCCGCGGGGAAGCATTGATGAATTGCCCTATGGTGATGACCGGCCTGGATCGGGTAGAAGACGACGTGCTGACAGCGACGGTGAGAGTGTTGGGAGCGCAAGGGCAGCAAAGGTTAGTCTATTCTCCTCTTTTCTGAACGTAATCAGGAAGCTTTGACGATGGCTCGTGACTCGAGCATTACACTTGATCCTAGCTACCTTGTCGTCGCATACGATTGCTAACTTACTTCAATTACAGAGAAGTAGAAGAGAAGTAACACCAGTTGCTCGTGAACGACGCCAAAGAACTAAAACCCCTCCCTTGCTAGCAAAGGAAGAACCTGCGGTGCACTCTGGTTCTGAGGAGGGAGAAATTGAAGAGTAAATCACATTCGATTGAGAGGCAAGGTCCTATCTGGAAGATAATTTGCCATACTTGTATGTATCAAGCACCGATTCTCGTAGCATGATGACTTTGGCAGCGAGTTTCACGATGCATAGTTGAGATTGCAGGGACGAAGTGCAGGGATTTGCGATATCAAAGAAGTACTTGGTGTGTATCTGTCTCTCCTTCGAATCCCGGAAGCTACCCTCAGATCGCCCTTAGCCTAAGACTCTGTAAAATAATCATCAACTGCATTTGCGAGCCCTTCACCGCTATCTTTCCACAGATTTTGTGACGGCATTCGTTGCTTCCCTATGTCCCTCAATCTACTCTGATTTTATTCACCCGTGATACAAACAAAAGAAATCTTGCTTTTCCAGAGTAGGACCAGACAAGAGGCCCGAACGCCGTCGAGTCGTTAGTCGTCGGGCTCGTCCTCATCATTGGAGGCCAGCTCGTTATCTATGCCATCAGACCCCGTATGCCCTGCCCTTTGAGATGTTAATCCAGTAACGCCTACCAATGCATCTTTTGAAGGGTGGAAATTTTCATTAGAGACGCCCTTTCAGGCAGTTGTTGACTTATCTTCTTCCAAGAAGAACTGAGATACGAGTTAGCCACTGTCTGAATAAATATGAAGGAGAATTTATAACTGACGTAATTACCACCAAGCTTTTGTTCTTGGTCAAGTTGAGAATTGAGCTTGTTGATACGAGGTCTGTAATTGCTGGGGTCCCGACGAAAGGTAACATCAAGGTTCTTCAGGAACTTGTTGCAGCCGGTGAGCAATGACTCGGGGGTATTGGCGCGAGCGTTGATACCTGGTTCCCCGTCAAAGACGATGACACGATCCGCGAGATATGTCGCCATGATGAAATCGTGCTCGACGATGAAAGCAGTCTTTTTAGAGTGCATGATGAACCGCTTGATAACACGAGCAGCAATGATACGCTGCTCAGAGTCAAGGTAGGCCGACGGCTCATCAATGAGATAAATATCCGCGGGTAGACCAAGAGCAAGCACAATCGCCACACGCTGCAATTCTCCTCCCGAAAGGGTCTTAACTTCTTGATCGATGAACTCATCAAGCTTCAAAGGTTTGACAACGTCGGTTTGAAACTGGGGAAGCAGAAACGCGGTCTTGATTTTCTTGAAGAACAGCTGACGTACGGTACCCTCGAACTTGGGCGTAATCTTCTGAGGCTTCATGCTGACCTTCATACCTGGTACCTTCTGTGTGCCGTCCGGATTCAAGGCTCCGGCCAACAACTTACAAAAGGTTGTCTTACCAGTTCCGTTTTCACCCATCATGACAATGATTTCAGAGTCTGTAAAGTCACCTTCTTCAATCTCAAGATGAAAGCCACCAAGAGTTTTCTCCATGGAAGGATAATTGAAGGCGCGTGACCGATCAGCCATGAATTCATCAGCAGCCTCAGCGATACGGAAAGTCAAGGACTCTTCTCTGAATCGCAAATTCTCGGTTGGAATATTACCATCTAAGAAGATATTGATACCTTCGCGCACAGAAGCCGGTAGCGTGACTACACCATACACGGCTGGCTTGCCATACAGAACGCAAATGAAGTCCGAGAGATAGTCGAGCACAGAAAGATCGTGCTCAACGCAGATAACGTAGTCATCAGGACGTAGGAGCGAACGAATGATCTTTGCAGCACTCAGGCGTTGCTTGACATCAAGGTAAGATGAAGGCTCGTCGAACATATACCTAGCATGTTTCAGTACAAAATCCTGGTACAGAAGGCCGCGCGACTTACACATCAGCTTGCTGGACGCAAGTAGTACCGATGGCGAATCGTTGTAGTTCTCCTCCAGATAGAAGATTGACATCTCGGTCCATAATATGATTCAATTCTACACCACGTTCAGAAAAAGCACCCTTGTTTACTTGAGGTTGGTCCTACCAAGAACGTTGAGTACCTCCTCCATATTATCCATTGACGCTTGACTCTCGATTAAGTGCCGGACCGTCTTGTCTGCGCTCTTGATCGCTCTTGGAATACGGTCGACATATTGGGGCTTGACAATGGCCTTTAAATCATCCTCGAGTATCTTCGTAAAATAGTCTATACATTATTAGACCTTGCACAAGTCGATATGGAAGACCTACTTTGAAGCTCAGAGCCTCGGAAGTACTTTATAACATCTGTCCAATCAGGAGGATCATCGTATCTTCCCAGATTCGGCTTTAGCTTTCCGCTCAAGATTTTGAGGGCGGTGCTCTTTCCAATACCATTAGATCCAACCAGACCTAAAACCTGCCCTGGGCGTGGTGTAGGTAATCTGTGGAGCTTGAAGCTGTTGGCAGAGTATCGATGGGTAACATGAGACTCGAGATTTGTTGGTAGATTGATGATGTTAATGGCTCCAAATGGGCATTTCTTGGGGCAAATTCCGCATCCAATGCAAAGACTCTCTGATATGAAGGCGATTTTGGACTCGGGTGTGACTTCGATACAAAGTCGTCCACTGCGGACAACAGGGCAGGATTTCTTGCATTCCTGTCTGCATTTCTGGAATCACTTCATTAGTTACTTATTCAGGCTATGAAAGGGAATCAGAGAAATACCTTTGGCTTGCACTATATATAATGTGTAGGGTTAGCAGTCGTTCGAACTCGAGGCGGGGTAGTAGTGGGGTAGTGCTCGAAGTGTGTTGAATCGCACCTTATCTGTACTGATAATTGCAATACTGTAATAATGAAAAGTATCAGCTTATGTCCTTCCAGTGCGAATATTTTTGCTCTCGAGACAACCGCACAAAGTTGCAGACGGTTTCCATACCGAGTGAGTTTGTCGGACATCTTGCTGGCTTTTTGCTCGAAGAGTTGGATTGCTGTGCGAGATGCTCTGTGGCCTTCGTCGATTTGGATGCCGTCGCTGGTACTGGAGTTGGTATTGGATGGGTCCAGATTCGTCTAGTACCAAATTCTGGTCAGCGACGTATTTAAAATGATTTTTTATCTGAGTCGTGACTGGATGTTGGGCTGTGAATGAGGCCAGAGCTAAGCGAGTACTTCTTTGGCGTCAAGGCTGTCTTGTCGTTCTAACCTCCACCACGACACATACCCCCGACATAGAAATATTTTCAAACCTCACACTCTTTATTTGAATACACATATAATATATGCCTCAAGGGGGGCCTCTTCAATATGGCTTGTAAGTCTCCTCTATATTCCATAATCCTTTGAAAATCCCATATTCTGTCCAAGGCTACTGTCTGTCCGCCTGGTCGAAGATCCATCATATCAGCCTCTATACTTCGATATTTATCATGTCGGAAGCTTCATGGAACATAATCATCATATGCATTTGATTTCTATGTCTCCATTCGACAGTATCGGGGCATTTCCGCACACTCGCACACTCAGGGTCGACTGCAATCGGTCGAAAATCATCGTCAGCCCTATCAAAATGGCCAGCCTTCACCACTCCCAGATGCGCCGACGATGCTCAACTTGCTCTCGATCACTCTCAAATTGCGGTTCTGATGGATTCATGATCGCGTGCATCTCTCCTAGGGCATCTCGAGACCCCCCAGTTCTTTCGTCATAGCAGACAAAACTCCTTTGACCAAATTGCTAACATCGTCGTCTTAGCCCCACTGTCAACAGTGACATTACTGAACTCGACACCCGCTTTACCTTTTACCAATGGACAAGGTTCTCCGTTGGCTAATTCGACACTCACAAATGATGACGCGCCTTACGACAGCGAGTCAGACCTTTCCGAGGTTGCCATTCCCCTTGCCGACGAACCCTCACCGGCGTCCTCTCCAAATCACCAATCGGAATTCGGTGCTCAAGACACTGAAGCTTCGGATTCCTCTGCTGAAGAAGCTCAGGATGAATCTGATGATGCCGACTTCGATATAGAAGAGAGTCCTGCTCCGGCTGTTACGAATGGTGACCGACACGATCGTTCGACCTCCACAGAGTCCCGCCGTCCTGCGAAGCGGAAGCATGGTGTTGAAGAAGATGAGCATATCAAGGCCAATCCAGAACTATACGGTCTGCGAAGAAGTGTAAGTCGGCATGGGTATTGGAGGATCCGGCGAACATGCTAACTCGGCTCGTTCCATAAGGGACGTCCTGTCCAACACCGAACTATCGTAGGTCAAACCCTCGGACCTGCAACCTACAGTCGCTGCTTCATTATTTCACTTACTGATGAATGGCAGGTTGAATCTGATGACGATGAGGAAGATTCCGGCTCGGATGTAGTAACCGCGCATCGAGGCAAGAGAAGAAAGCAGGAGCGCTCCCAGCCATGTATGTTCCCCCCAATTCCTTTTCATCGGACGAGGTCGTAAGTACTAACTTATATTCACAGCCTCGAAACGCGACACACCAATCTTACGCTCAGCTTCTGGTTCCGATTCTGAAACGGATAACTATGGCGGCGCGCGTGCTAGAACCTTGACAAAGAAACATCGTCGCCGCCAGCTTGAATCAGGGGGACTCGCACCCATCTACCAAGAGAAAAGATGGAACAGTCGGCGGGCAGCACAAGTCACCGCCGGGGCCTATCAAGAAAGCGATGCCGAACTAGAGGACGAGTCTGAAATGATGACGCCAAATTATTGGGCGGGTAATGTTGAGGACACAAGCCCCTATATCGACGTCGTCCTCAAACATAAGCTCAAGGAAGGGAAAGACATGACCATAGGCGAACTAGGACGAGACGACTTTGAATATTACATTAAGTGGCAGGGTAAATCCCACGTTCATGCAACATGGGAGGAGCCATCAGGGTTGCAGGGCTATCGAGGTTTCCGGCGTCTGGACAATTATTTCAAAAAGGTCGTCGAAGAAGACATCTACATGGCTCGTGATACTGACGTCCAACCCGAAGAAAGAGAGAAATGGATGCTGGACAGGGAGCGAGACTCTGATGCACTAGACGATTATACTAAAGTTGACAGAGTCATTGGCAAGCGTCGCGGCGATGAAGGGGAGACCGAATACTTTGTGAAGTGGAAGGGCCTCTACTACGACCATTGTACTTGGGAAGACGAGTCTCTTGTCAGCGAGATTGGCCAAGGGGCCATTGATAATTTCTTGGATCGTAGCCAACGATCTTTAACATCCGATAGGGAACAGTCCAACCCTAATACCCGAAAACTTCACTTGGGATCTTCGCTCAAGGAGCAACCGAGTTACATAAAAAATGGTCAATTGCGAGACTTCCAAATCACTGGACTTAACTTTCTTGCTTACAATTGGAGTAAGAACAAGAATGTCATCCTCGCGGATGAGATGGGCTTGGGAAAGACGGTCCAGACGGTAGCTTTCATGAACTGGCTTCGCCATGATAGAAATCAAGAAGGCCCTTTCCTTGTTGTTGTTCCCCTCACTACTATACCGGCCTGGGGCGACACTTTCGATTACTGGGCGCCTGATATCAACTATGTCATCTACAATGGTAAAGAAGCATCTCGAAGCATCATCCGCGAGTACGAATTGCTCGTTGATGGCAATCCGAAGCGTCCGAAGTTCAATGTTCTCCTCACTTCGTATGAGTACATTCTACACGACGCTAGCTTTTTGGGACAAATTAAGTGGCAGTTCATGGCGGTTGATGAAGCTCATCGTCTGAAGAATCGCGAATCCCAGTTGTATCAGAAGCTACTCGACTTCAAGGCCCCAAGTCGATTGCTCATTACCGGAACGCCAGTGCAGAATACTCTTGGAGAGCTATCCGCCCTGATGGATTTCCTGATGCCTGGCGAATTGGACATTGAGGAAAATATGGATCTTACCGAGGAAGCAGCTGGAGAGAAGATCAACGACCTCACAAACAAGATTCAGCCATATATTCTCCGTCGTACGAAACAGAAAGTGGAAAACGATTTGCCCCCCAAGAGCGAAAAGATTATCCGGGTGGAGTTGTCCGATGTTCAATTAGACTATTACAAAAATATCCTTACACGGAACTATGCAGCCCTGAATGAAGGTGCGAAAGGGCAAAAGCAATCGCTGTTGAACATCATGATGGAGCTCAAGAAAGCCAGCAATCATCCTTACATGTTTCCAAATGCCGAGGAGAAGATTTTGAAAGGCAGTGAGAGACGTGAGGACCAATTGAAAGGGCTCATTGCTAGCAGTGGGAAAATGATGCTGCTTGATCGGCTCTTGACCAAGTTGAAGAGAGATAATCACCGAGTTCTGATCTTCAGTCAGATGGTGAAGATGCTCGATATTCTTGGAGACTATCTTCAACTTCGTGGTTATCAATTTCAACGTCTTGACGGCACTATTGCTGCTGCCCCCCGACGAATGGCTATCGACCACTTCAACGCCGATGATAGCAACGACTTTTGTTTTCTTCTCTCGACGCGAGCCGGTGGCCTGGGAATCAATTTAATGACCGCTGATACTGTCATCATATTCGATTCTGACTGGAACCCCCAGGCCGATCTGCAAGCCATGGCGCGCGCGCATCGTATTGGTCAAAAGAAGCCAGTTAGCATATACAGATTGGTATCTAAGGAAACGGTCGAAGAAGAGGTTCTCGAACGTGCTCGCAACAAGCTCATGCTTGAGTTCATTACAATTCAAAGAGGGGTCACGGATAAGGAAAAGAAAGAATTGCGTGAAAAGGCTGTCAAAGCCGGCAAGATTGATGATCCACGGTCATCCGAGGATATTTCTAGAATTCTGAAGCGTAGAGGGCAGAAGATGTTTGAGCAGTCTGGCAACCAGAAGAAGCTCGAAGAACTTGATATTGACTCGGTTCTTGAAAATGCCGAAGAGCACAAGACAGAAGTTCCAGAAGGCATGGTCGCCGATGGTGGTGAAGACTTCCTCAGGAGTTTTGAGTACACGGATGTTAAGATTGACCTGGAATGGGATGATATCATTCCGAAGGATCAGCTTGCCGGCATCAAAGCCGAGGAAGAGAAGCGAGCCCATGAAGAGTATCTCGCGAAAGTCGTCGAAGAAAATGCACCCCGCAAGGCTGCCATGAAAAGTTCGGCTGAATACGAAAGAGAACAACGACTGGCAAAGAAGCGTGAGCGTGATCAGCTCAAGCAAGACGAGCTCGATGAGAGGAAGGAAGCTCAAGCCAATCGTGCGGATCCGAAGCGAGAACTCAACGAAAAAGAGGCAAGGAATCTATTTAGAGCCTTCCTACGCTACGGTTCCATAGATGATCGTGGAGAAGAGCTGATTAAGGACGCTCGCCTCCTAGGTCGTGATATCGACTTGCTGCGTTCTACGTTGCAAGCCATCACTGACGAGAGCGATCGACGACTCAAAGAAGATGCGGCAAGAGTGGAAGCTATGGAACGGGAGACTAATAAACCTCTTACTAAGAAAGATAAGAAGGCCGTCTTATTCGATTTCCTAGGCGTTAAAAGACTAAATGCAGAGACAGTCATGGAGCGCCCTGGCGAGATGAGAATGCTAAAGGAGGTCATAAATGCTGTCTCTGATTTTAAGAATTTCCGAGTACCGGATGCATCCAAAGCAGCCCATTATTCTTGCGAATGGGGCGCGAAAGAAGACGGCATGCTTCTAATTGGCATACACAGGCATGGCTATGGCGCCTGGGTTCAGATTCGCGACGATCCCGATCTAGGGTTGAAGGAAAAGCTTTTCCTAGAGGAGCATCGAGTTGACAAGAAAGAAGCCCGCAATCAAGGGGAGGAGAAGGTTGCCAAGGCACCTGGCGCTGTTCATCTAGTTCGGCGTGCTGATTACTTACTCTCGGTCCTGAAGGCTAAATACTCTGATAACCAAGCTGCCAAGAGGGCTGTTGAGAATCATCACCGAAACAACAAGAAGCATGAACGTACTAACGGACACCGACGATCTGAGACAAGAGGTTCTGTCTCTGCGTCTCCTGCGCCTCAATTCAAGAAAAGTCGACAATCGGAGCATCACGGCTACGACAGGGAGCGAGATCGTGCCCATAGTCACAGCCGCAACCATGGAGAGCATCGTAGTGGAGATTCCCATCGCCATCGGGCTGATGACAACGGTTCCAGATCTGAAAAGAAAAGGAAGCACGAAGACGATGACCATCATGACCGACATTCCAAGCAGCGTAAATCCGAGAATGGAGACGGACAAGTATCTCATCACAACAATTCCATGATGAAACTTGTCTTTAAGCCTATCAAAGATAGCCTCAAGCGGGTCCAGGCAGCTACGAAGGCCAATGTCAAATCCCAGAAGGAGCGAGCTAGTATCATGAAAAAGGAATTGGTCGTCATTGGTGACTTTATCCAAACCTTAGTGGATGAAGACACCAGAGAGCTCGAATCACAATTCTGGTAAGTGAATATGGCCTAATTCTCACGATCTTTCCAATTGACAATCTGCAGGTCTTATGTTGCCGAGACTTGGCCCCTCGATCCTCGTCCACCGGGAATACAGTTGAAATCAACTTACGAAAAAATAATCAAGAAGGCTGCGGAGGCTTCAGGGGATGTTGCAGACGTAGCAACGAACGGCACGCCAGTTTCTCAAGCGGAGGCCATTAAGAGTTGACAGGATTGCTAAAAGGCGTCCATGGCATTTATTTTCTAATTACATTGCGTCGGCGTTTAGTGTGGGTTTTTGGGATTGGGATGGGCGGGGCGGCGACCGCGCAGTAACGCGTAGCAGGAATCAATCATTGCATTCAGGCGGCGTACAGTGTTCGTTTAGAGCATATAACATACTCCAGGAGGCTTGGAGTACTGTGCATGCGTGGCTATGTGCTTTTGCTATCGAGATTTCGAGAAAGTTTTGTTTCATAGAGAAACATTTCGAGCGAGGAACGGAAAAGGGTTGGTAGCATAGAAACTATATCAGATCCAGTCGTAACTTGTGTAACTCAGTTACTTCGGGTCAGAATAATGCATTATTCGCTCCTCTACTAACAGAAAAATAATGGCTTTATGTGATGACTTCGAAAGCAAAGCAATTCCCTACCTACTGTTAACCCAGTAGGAATTGGAACGCAAAATATTATCATCTCAAACTTCATAATAGTTTTAGTATAAAGATGCTCATACGAATTTTCTTTGATTGTTAGATATATACTAGCAGCTCGTAGATATAATATATCAAATTGATTTCTTATAAAAAAAAGATGAAGGAGCTTAATCCCGGAATTTAGGGTCCAATAATATGTCAGACGAGAATATCTTATTTTAGAATTTCTACGGTAGTGCTGTACGTCATCCCACTTCGATTGGATCAAAGCGATCAATACCTTCAGTTTGGGAGAAGATGGCTCTCTGGTTGCTCAACTCACCCGAGACCCGAATCTCAGTCCAGATTCTCGTGCTGACTGGAAGCCCTAGCAGAGCAAGCATCGTTGCGCCGCAAACGCCACGGACCCTGTCAGCGGCGTTGTTACATCGATGGTCGGTGATCTTGAGCCGAAGGTTACATTTCTGCTCAGCTCTCCCCGCCAGAGGATTGTCTGGGGCTCCCGAATCTACCTATCCCTCGTTCGAGTCGGCCCTTCATTAACCCAATGGGCGTGCTCGCCTGCCAAGGTGGCGATTGATGTCAACGCTTGCAACCAACTTTTTACCGCTGGTCTGGATCAGGGTCTTGTTCTATCAATGGAAACCAAAATAAGCTTATTTGAGCCTACCTCGCTTTTATGTTCAAATGATATTGAAGCTAGTGCTCGCAATTGTGCTCGTAATTGTACTCTCAATTTACGAAGGGCATTTTCCTCCCCGTTTCTTTTCCAGTCATTTTTCTCACCAGATAATGGTTTACATGAGCTGTCTTTTCCTCGGCGAAGTGCTACTCTTATGTATATAATGTTATCAAGATTCTTCCGCACCCACTATTGAGTATCGACTCTGTCTCGAAGTCAGATATCGAAAAACAAACGCTCAGAATTAGAAGGCCCGACTGTACTCTCGGGTAAAGCACATTTACATTTCGTTTAAGCTACTTATCCTTGGGACTGCATGTATTTCTACCTGTTCTACCCCAGCGTCCGCAACGTCCCCAGTCCCTACAATGTTTTCCGGGTTATCAATATCCCCATCTCCGCATTTAAACGATTGTTTGGTCTGGAGTCTCTGAAGCATTTACAAGGTAACTACATCCAGATCCATCCGCCTCGAGGCACAGTCTTATGAATCATGTGCGTCTTGGTGTTGCGGGTTTCTTCCAGTCTCTGGGTCTCTCATACGCTACCTTCTCCATGGGAGGCAGCTTCTTGGACATGCACACACGCTCACGCTAGTCCAGCCCCAGCTCTCCCCGAGTTTGAAGGGACTGCAGCTCGCGCAGAGCTGTGAACTTTGGTATCTGCATGGGTGTAGAGCTTTGCCGCTTGCCTGTTCGTGGCCAGTTAATACCAGTCTGGATAAAAAAGGACCGAGATATGAAGGAGCTGGTCGAGTGTGATGGGAGGCTTTCTTCCCAGGGATTGGGCTATAAGAACTCTGGTTCCCCTAGAAGAGTTGCCCCTACCTTCTTCCTCGGATTCATTTTGGAGAACGAGTCTTCTATCAGCGCTCTAAGTCCTATCTGCTAGACGGATAGCGAACCATCTCCCCTTCTTCCTCTGATAAACATTCTTGCATAACTTCATCATGGCTGGAGGAGGTGTGATCCATGGTACGGCCGATACCTCGCGTATCGAAGCTCCCGTTACCTTGAAGGCCTACCTCATGTGCGCTTTCGCTGCATTTGGTGGTATCTTCTTCGGATACGACACGGGATGGATGGGAGGAATCATGGGAATGAAGTACTATATTCACCAATATACGGGACGACCATACCCTGGACCAAATGCCAGCACGGACGAGCTCAATCTCTTTGTGCTTCCAGGATGGCAACAATCGCTTCTTACTGGGATTCTCTCTTGTGGAACGTTCTTTGGTGCCATTATTGCTGGAGACATCGCCGACCGCATTGGTCGTAGATGGACAATTATCTCTGGCTGCTTGACCTTCATCATTGGTTGTATCCTTGAGACCGCCTCCACGACCCTTGCTGTGATGGTTGTCGGTCGTCTCATTGCTGGCGCCGGAGTGGGTTTCATTTCCGCCATTAGTAGGTCTTCTCCAGCTAATTTCTCGGCCATTTTGCCTCTGCAAATGACTCTTACTAACTCGATAACTTCTAGTCATCCTCTACATGTCCGAAATTGCCCCCAAGAAGGTCCGAGGAGCCCTAGTCTCAGGATATCAGTTCTGTATCACAATTGGTATCCTTCTCGCCAACTGCGTTGTCTACGCTACACAGAACCGTTTAGATACTGGCTCTTACCGTATTCCCATCGCCATTCAATTCCTCTGGGCCATCATCCTTGCAATTGGTCTTTTCTTCCTGCCAGAGTCTCCACGTTACTTTGTCAAGAAAGGCAAACTCGATTCAGCTGCGAAGGCCCTTGCCAGTGTGAGAGGACAACCACTCGAGTCGGAGTATATTCAAGATGAGCTTGCTGAGATCATCGCTAACCACGAATACGAATTGTCTGTCGTTCCCCAGGGCTCTTACCTAGCAAGCTGGACCAACTGCTTCAGCGGATCCATCACCAACGGTTCCAGCAATATCCGTCGTACTCTTATGGGAATTGGTCTTCAGATGATGCAACAACTCACTGGTATCAATTTCATCTTCTACTACGGAGTTGTATTTTTCACCAGCCTTCACACCATCAAAAACCCCTTCCTCATTAGTCTAATCACCACCCTCGTCAACGTCTTGTCTACCCCGCTCTCCTTCTATCTAGTTGAGCGTGTGGGCCGTCGCAACCTTCTCATCTTCGGCGGAACCGGTATGGTCATCTCCCAGTACATCGTCGGCATTGTCGGCGTTACAGCCGGTAAGACCCACGGCACCGAGCCGAACAACAAATCCGCCACATCTGCTATGATTGCATTTATTTGCATAAACATCAGCATGTTCGCCTCCACCTGGGGTCCTGTCGCCTGGGTCGTCATCGGCGAGATCTTCCCGCTCCCTATCCGATCCCGTGGTGTTGGTCTTTCCACCGCATCTAACTGGTTCTGGAACTGCGTAAGTCCCTCCCCTCCTCCTTTCCCAAAATGATAAACTAACAAATCCCAGATCATCGCAATCATTACCCCCTACCTCGTCGGCGAAAAATATGCCAACCTCTCATCCAAAATCTTCTTCATGTGGGGCTCCCTCTGCATCATTTCCGTGCTCTTCGCCTATTTCCTGGTCCCCGAGACCAAGGGGTTGTCGTTAGAGCAAGTTGATCGTATGCTGGAAGAGGTTACGCCAAGAAAATCGAGGGGATGGGTGCCTCATTCTACCTTTGCGGCTGAGATGGGATTGGTGGAGAAGGGAGTGCAGATTCATGGGTTGGGGGGAGAGAAGGGCGATTCCGCTGAGGAGACGGAGATAGAGACGCATTTGGCAGAGCCGGCGAATAAGGAGATTGTTTAATTTACTTCCAAGTATTTTGTGTTGAATTTGGAGGATATAGTTGGTTTGGTAAGGGAAGAGGCCAGCGATTATAGAGTGGAGGGATAGAGAACCAGTGGAGAAGATAGAGTGCTAGAGTTGAATTATACCCAATGATTATTTCGGCTTTTGAAAATATAGTTTGGTCTCGAAAAAAAAGTGACTATCTGGTTCTTTTCTCTTAGGCTTCCTTACTGAGGAGTGTTTAGGTTTGTAAATGGAAGCTACAAGGTGTTCAACCAGGTTTTTGCACATATCACATGCTGTCGTGCATATGGTACGGAACACAGTCCCCGCCGAGCCGTATTCAGATACTTTTGCATATAGATAGATATAAGAGATTAGTTCTGTCCTATTGCTGCAGAGGTACGAGGAGGAGAAGTGAGCGTTAAATATTCGCAATGGGGAATGAGCTACCCATACCGAATTGCCATTTCCCACCTCAATCTGCCCACTGCAGAGTTTTGTTAAACACACTACCTAGTTACTAAATGTTAGCCTCTTCCAATTCCCAGATCACATCAAATTCATGTCAATCACACACATCACGTTCATATAACTGGCACAAAAGCTTGAGTATTGAGAATTAATATTAATTCCCTTGCTATCTACACTGAGCCAAGCCAAATTATTGTATGACTTTCGAGTCTTCCAGACCCATCTGCTGTAGTCCCTTTACAAATGTTTCTGCGACTTTAGACTGATGCAATATGAAATGCATGAGTACAATGCTGGGTTATCAAGACCCTCATGCGTCCGGCCGCCCAATGCACCAAAATGACAAACGCCGATGAATGGTATGATGCAACAGTTTTCTGCAAGAAAAGGGACTTCGTGTTTATAATATCCTTGCAATGACCAAACGCCTCCCCGATGCTCTATGTCAGGATGAGAAAGGTTGTTTTAGTAAGGGAAAATGGGGAATGGCGATTTGTGAAGTGAAAGAACCGAATCATTGTGCACGTTATGTAATGAGATTCTCCATGCCGGAAGGAACACTTCTGGGAGAAATAGTAGCGTGGCGATCATATGGACGAGTCTCAGGAGTCGTTGGTGTCTTTGGAGAGCTCGACTTGGGTGAAACTTCCTGATGGTACTGATTCCGGCGATCTTCATGTATCTCTGGGAGCTGGATCTCGAATTCTGTTTTGTACGAAGACAGGTCGGTGTTGTTGCGATGATCGGTCGGAGACATAGGTCCAAGTTTTGTCGCTAAGCCAGGGAAAAGAGGGTTTGCGAACACCTCGCTCTTTACAACTTCATGGCCTATTAAAGAATCGGTATCACCCTTCAACTTTGTACTCTTAGTTGCCGTCTTCGTCGCCGTGAAAGCATTCGTAATCTTATTCGTCGGCTTGGAGACAGCGGGCTTCCTGCCTGGCTTCTTTTTCTTGCCTTTTGGATCCTCTCCCGTAAGTGCTTTAGTCGCAAATGATAGTTGTGACTGTTTAACTTTCGAGGTGCCAATCGGGGGCGCTGGGCTTTGCTGTCGAGGACTTGCTCCAGGGGTGAGAACGGGCGTTAGGAAACCTTGCGTCTTCAATACATCAAGAGGCTTCAAGTCCACCACAACCTTAGCTAAACCTCCTCTCGCCTTCAACTCGGCCTTAGTCACCAGTTTATAATCACCATAGTCCTTGTCGTCCCACTTCGGTAGACCCACGTGACGCGCAACATCATCACATTCACCCCGAACCACTAGATCCCAGCAGTCCTTAAAGTCAGGGCCCATAGGTTCTGGATCGTGGTTTATCCAAGCGGTGAATCCTCCACGTCGACCTCGAGTGACCTGACATAACTCTTTTGCTAATCGTCTAATCCCCGGGACCTTGAGACTCGTTCCAACAACGATGACAGCATCTGGTCTACTTTTAAGATCTGCATGACTGACCGCTCCAATAGCTTCTTCGTCGGGGTTGAACTCATTGTACAATACCATTCTCGGTCGTAGACGTCCAATTCCATGACTCCTGAGACCACCTGCTATTCGTACCGTTTCTGTAGTTTCACACTCTGTACATGATGGCGGCTCTGGGCCCTCAAACAGTGCTCCCTTAAAATCCTCGAGATGCCCACATTTACTGCAAACCATTTTGCTTAGACCTCCATGAAGTTGTATTGTTTTTGGCCAAGGTCCTTTCTTATTCAACGGAACATTTGTTGTGAGAGGTTTTAACGCTGTATCGATGCCATCCACATTCTGACTATACAATCGCAGCAATCGGTTTTCCTCAGCTAGCGTTGCAAGCATATGGTGAAATAGAGTAGGTTGCGCGTTTTGAGTTAAATGAGACAACGAGCGAACCATGTCGTGGAATGAGCTTGTGGCAGAGTCGTCTCGGTACACAGAGGCATCAAAGAGGTGCTTTCCAGACGACTTGAGATTGTGTTGAGTACGCAAAGATTTGAAGAGGCCGGTATTGGAGCGAAAGTCAGGAACTGATCTGTTATCAGCATGAATTCTATGTGAGGCTAAGAAGTGGACGTACTTCCTGCAGAAACAGAGATACCAGCACCAGCAATTACAACAATCTTCTTCTTCCCTCGTAAAGCCTCCATAAGGGTTTTAAGTTTCTGTTCTTCTCTTTTATATTCCGCTTCGTCGGAGCTTTCATTAAGCGCACTGAGATCCAAGTATTCCGTCTTTCGCTCCTCCTTTAGCTTCATTATTCTTTGTTTCTTGGCTGGCGGAGGACCATCACGGTCAGCGGAGCTGTCGCGCGCATTATTCTTTTGCGACGGGATTCCGGCTTCGGAGACACTGCTCGATGGAGGCGATGGATAGTCTAAAGGCAGTGAGGGAGATCGTGAGGCCACGCTGGAGAGAGGCGAGGAAAGGGGCGATGAGGAGTCCATGCCTTCAAAGAGTCTCGTATCCGGTCGCAAAGGGGGAAAACAAATGACAAGCTTATGCGCACTCTACCATGATGATGGAGTTCAATTATGTCGAGTTGTGTCTTCGTGTGGGCGAAGAGGGGATTGAAATGGACGAGTCGTTCGAGATGGCGTTCTTTCGTGATGAAGTCGGTGGATGCAGTATGAAGAGCGGGAACTTGCAGGCGACTTGGCTAGGGAATTCAGCTCGCTTAATTTGCCGGTGTTATGATAGAGGGGAACATCGACGATGAACATCTGGAAGTGGTCTGGGCAAGACAATGGAAATATGAAGTCAATGGTAATTGTTCATCTTATGCAGCACAGAACAGACATAGACATCTATGATCTATTTGTTTCTGTCATTGTGATTCATAGAACAAAAAGACGCATTATTTATGCTTGTCTATATTTTGGTCCTGATACTTGCTGATATTGGGTACTTTGGGCTGAAGTCCTTTCTAAAAACCTCCAGATTCTGGAACTTTTAGCTCAACCTTGCAATCACTCGTCGGTCTCTCTATAAAGAAAAGAAATCGATATACTTATTTTTTTTTTATCCCTAAATCATGAGTATCAATTCCAGAATCATTGTCTCATATTGGCCCAGCAACTACGATTCTTGGGTTAAGAGGGTTGGGTTTCCGCTAGGCGGTAAACGGCTAGGCTTCCCGCATAAACCTTGCAGCTTCAGCGTCAAATGAAGATCCACGAGGCTGGACAAGGACAAATCGTTCTTCCAAGCTGCTTCTCACCATCAAACCACGCCATGCTCGAATATACTCTTCTTCATTTTTCATAGCCTCCCTCTTCAATTTTCCTCAAGCAGCTTCGGTTTCGGTCGTTGTTTCCTCCCATATGTTTCTCTGTTGAAATATGCCACTGATGATGGACGATGATATGGATATGGACGACCTCTTTGGGGACGGAGCTGGGTTGACATTGCAATCCCGGCCGCCCTCCAAAGAGTTGCACCAGAGAATCGATGATCTAAGAGCGAGTGGGTGCTGCCAGTAAGTGATGCTTCAGGGGGAAAGCAATAATTCTGATATATTTCAGGGGAATTGCATGGTCAAAATGGGGAAGTATAGCATCTATAACTTCAAACGGTGCTACCTTGGAGTTGAGAAACCTTCGTTGTAGTCCAGACGATGGTAATTGGGCTCTGAGTGAACCTACAATAACACCACCACTGACCTCGACCTTGGATGGCGGTCCATTGAAACATCTTTGTTGGAGTCCCACGGGCTCCGAACTGGCTGTGATCGATGCTGCCGGTCGCGTGACCATTTTGGCTATTTTCTCATCATTAAACAAACCTTCACTTTCAAGGACCTGTCAGATAGATCCTAGCGATGATTTACATCGAATCGTTGGATGCTATTGGTTGAACATGGCTCCATTTCCTCAAAACAGACCAGTATGTCTAATGGGAAGGCTTGGCGATTGATTTTGACTGTTTGATAGACAATTTTACATGGCCCAGGAGTCAAAGAAGGGTCAACTTATAAATACGAAGCCTCTCAAGCTCCAGTGCTCGGGCCATGTCATCCAAACCATTCAAAATCCGCGTTCGTTTGTGTCACGACAAATGGTCTTTTAAGGGTTCTATGGACTCAGAATACCGGTAAATGGTATGAGTCGCATACAGAGTTAGAGAGTATAGTTTCATCCGATGACCTGATAACTCATGCGGCAATATGCTCTGACAAATGTAAGTTATTTAAATTTCCCTAGCAAATACCGATCTAATTTAAAAGCTTCCACGCTCTTGATTGCATTCGCAACATCTTCCAAACAGCTCCGTACCGTGCGGGCTCACATAGACTGGGGCCTACCCAAGCCATTACCAGAAAAGGTCAACCCAGCGACTCTACCCTTAACTCCTTCAATCAGGACTCGGCATCTTGCTGTCACCAGCTGGCTTCATGATATTCCTGGCGAGACTCTCAATGCATCACATCTAGAACCATCGATGGTACAGCTAACGCATTTGGACTTTTTGCCTCCTTCAGGCGATCCAACAGGCCGAACAGCTCCACCAACAATCGTGACCGTCCGCACTTATTTACCACCTTCGGTGTCACACTACAACCAAGATGTCTCTACCACAGTTGATAGGTGGGAAGTACGTGAAAGGCAACAAGCAATTCACCCAGCTTTCGAGCAACTAAGTTCAAGACGAAATAGTGTTGGGCAACAGCCAGGGGTAAGTGGTACCGTTTTCAACGCTAGAAGTAACTCTCACACTCAACAGCCAGCACCATTCTTAAAAAAGCTGGAAGGCTTTACTGTGAACAAAGTAGCCATCTCGATGCAGCCTATGAATCTTGGCAAAGTAATATTCTTTGCCTATAGCGATAGCTCAGTCGAGTACCGGGATCGAATGACCATGGCGGAAACATTCAATGATGGTGATCTTGATAGAGTGTGGCATCTCTCTCAAATCGGGTTCTCCTACACTGAAGACGAACCTTGTGAGGGATCCCGGTACCCCATTTTCTGACAGATTCATTAACTTTTCAAAGGCTTGCAAGCCTGCTTGTCTCCTAGTTACTGCTCTGTCGTACAAATCCGGAACGATGGAAAGGTCAAGTGGAAGCAACATGACTATCACATCGGGGATATTGGATCCAGCATGGAAGATGGTGATTTCCATTTAGAAATATTCATAAACACTACTGACTATGTAAAGCACAATATGCTGCGGTCATTACTGCGCTTGCAATATCTTGTTCATCAGCAGTAATGCTGAATGTCAACTATGATGACCTTCTTGCTACAGTACACAAACACGTTAAAGATAGTAAGTGCAATTATCAATGTACAGATCTAATTAGGCTAATGATTTATGAAGACTTTGCTTACGACTGGCTTATCGAGTTATCTCGGATTTTGAAAGTTCATGTGGACTATTCTGAGGAGGCACATTATGATGTTCTGATTCGAAATACAACTATCCAGTTATGCTTAAGCATCCAGCAGTCATTAGGATTTAGAGGAGAATTCCACCCTAGAACATTTGCAGGCAAGTTGTCTTGGATTGTTCTTCAACTACGCAACATCGTTGTCGTAGTCACAATGGCTGCAAATATGAAAGTAAAGGGACCGAATAATGAGAACGCAACACCTCTTGAAGATCCTGGTTTGTTTCCCTTGCTATTCGTTCAACATCTTAACTAACCGTACCGAAGAGGTGATCAACGCTCTCGCCGGCTCCATCCGCTGGGTACTCGATCTCATGGCCTGGATGATCGATACGCTCCTTGCCCTCCCCAGCACTCTCCCCCCAACCATCGACCTCACCGACCCCAGCACGCTCTCCCTCCCGGACCTCCTCACCCACCTCCGCACCACAAACACCATCTCCCTCCATCTCCTCCTCTCCTCACCCACCCGCGGCTTCCTAACCGCCACCTGCCGCCGCCTCGCCCACCTCGACTATATCGCCCGCAAAGCCATCCTCCATCCCTCCTCCACATCCACCCCGCACCAGAACACCAACGGCACGCCTTCACCCGCCGTGACCACAACCCTCTCCCCCGCCCTCCGCGCCGCCTACGTGCAAATTGCGCAACTGACCTCCTCCACAATCTTCCACATTAAAACCTTCGAAACGCTGCTCTCCTCCTTGTCCTCCCACATCAAAACCGCATATACAGCGCACAGCCCTACCCTCTCCGGCAACCCCCCCGCAGAAAAAGCGCGGAATGCGTTGGAAGTTAAGATGATGCTTGGGGGCGCGATCCCAGATGCATTTAAAAGTGTGATTTGGGAGTTGTTTAGGAAGGAGGGACTGCTTGATGTGGTCAGAGAGGAGATTGAGCCAGCGAAGTTGTTCTTTGCCGATTTTGGCATGTTGGAGGTGGATGAGGATGAGGGGAGTTTGCGGAAGAGGAAGAGGGCTGCGATGACGATGGATTGTTTTCGGAAGACGTGGTTGGTGAATCCGCGGAAGTCGGATGTGCAACCAGAGACTGGTGGCAATGGGTTGCAAGATGCGAACTCGAATGGGGGAAGGCAGGTTTCGCGGTGGAGAAGATGTGCGAGGTGTGCGAGTGTGATGGAGGATGTGTTGAGTCCGAGGCAGGCGCTGCAGTGGCTGGTTATGCAGCAGAGGAGGTGTTTCTGCAGTGGGTATTGGGATACGTTGAATCCGGGGAAGGTGACTGCTTGAGTAAAGGAAAGGAATGGGAAGTGGTGGCAGCAATTGAATCTGTTAAGGTTATCTTGAACACACATTGAGAGGTGGGATTAAGAGCAATATCAAATATTGGATGAGGGAAATAATCGTCATTATAAAACATTTCAAGTCGAATTTCACCCAAGTTCCTCGGATTTGCAATGCTTGTCAGAACGTGATTAGATTTTACTGCACAGAGTGAGGGTTGCATCACCAAAGTTCTATTAGAATCATATTCTGGTCAAAGAAATGATGGACATGTATGGCTAGGGCCGATCATGAACGACTGGTTACATTGTGAAAGTCGCTAAGTGCACTTGCCTTGTAGCTTTCCATTAGGGTTACACCGCTGGCAGCTGGTGCTGAAAGAAGTTGGAGATAAGGTAGTTTGGATTAGGAGGGAGCTGCGAGGGAAGATGCTTGGGGAGACATCTGCAATGAATCGAGCAGGAAGTGAGATCTAAAGAGAAGTGTGCCACGGTTGATGTTTGTTGGCATATCACATCACATCACACAAAGACCAAATTTTCAATTCAGCAACGTGGATTTTTTGTCTAAGCAAGCCAGCCAACGCCTATGCACCAGAGGATTTTCCGACCATGAGCGAGCAATTGAAGACGTCCGGCCAGGTTATCCACCCCCATACCACCCCTAAGTACAAAGCCAATATGCACATGTACAGGTACCTGTTTTCGTTCAGCTTCAGCTCCAGCTCATGCCAAAGCCAGCCAAAAGCAAGCAATTCGCAGCAAAGATGACCAAAAAAAAAAAGTCTCGCAGAGTGGTATTTGAGTGCTATCCTTCGCCTTCCATGCAATATGAAACAAAGCCAAGGCAAATAAAGTAAAGATTGAGATGCAGTGGAGCAGCAAATCTAGATGGATGGAGTCGCCCTACGGTCGGATGGACCATCGGACAAGATTTTCTCATGAGGACCGAGGTGGTGCTCGCCAGAGTACTTGCTTGCTGTATCGCTCATGTCGTTGAGGACTTCACGGGTCAATTCAACGTAGTCGTATGCGAACTCACCAATCTCGGTATCATCGATGCCAAGGATTTCGGCTTCTTCGGTGGTACGGAGGGAGAGACCTGGGATGATGTTCATGACGAACAAGATGAGGCAGGTACCACCGAAGGAGTAGACGCCTCCCGAGATCGAATCAGCTAATTGGTAGCCGAGTTGGATCCAGTGGTGGTTGAGCCATCCTCCCTTAATTAATGAGCTGGAGCCGTCAAGATGCGCTATGTAGTCGGCGGCAAAGAAGGCTGTGAGGATGTTGCCAATAAGACCACCGATAGCGTGCACGGCGAAGATATCGAGCGCATCGTCGACTCCGAGAAGGAACTTGAGCTTGGTGGCGTAGTTGGCGCCTGCGGCACCCACAACACCAAAGACGACAGCAGACCAAGCAGGAACGTAACCAGAACCAGGAGTAATGGCCACAAGACCGGCGATCACACCAGAGCAGAATCCAACCGTTGACCATTTGCGCTCAAGACGGTAATCCAAGACACACCATGTAAATCCACCGACGCAAGCAGCTAAGTTGGTGACCACGGCAGCCATAACAGCACGCATGTTGGCGGAAAGTGCGGAACCAGCGTTGAATCCGAACCACCCAACCCAGAGGAAGACGGTACCGATGACGATGTGGGTGACATTGTGTGGGCGGTAATTCAACTCATGAGTACCTGTCACGACCGGTCAGTCCGAATTCCAAAGAAACGAAAAAGAATAGTTGAATCAAGGGAGGCTGCTTACCGTGTCCCCTACGCTTGCCCAACATGATCGAGTACGCGAGAGCTGCGCAACCTGAAGAGATATGCACTGGGGTTCCACCTGCGAAATCAAGACCCCCCATCGTACTGGCCCACCCTTGAGGGTTCCAGGTCCAGCAGGCAATTGGATCGTAGATAATGGTGGACCAGACAAACATGAAAACAATGGTAGGCAGCATACGGCCACGCTCCGCTACAGCGCCAATTGCAAGAGCCGCTGTGATGGCTGCGAACATACCCTGGTAAACGGCGAACAAGAGATCGGGGATTTTTGGTGATCCGACAGACGGTGCTGCGAGGACATTTCGGAAGCCAATGTTCTCAAGATCACCGATATATTTGCCGGCAGTGTGAGAGAAGGCGAGGGAGTAACCCCAAAAGAACCACTGGAAGGAGACCACGGCAGTCGCCATAATAGAGAGCCATATCAAAGACAATGCAGACTTCCGCCGAGCAAGACCAGAATAGAAGAAGCTGTGGAACGAGAAGAGATCAGCCTTTGTACCCCGCATGCACGTTTTCGTATCAGGTCCTTACCCGACACCTGGAATCATGAGAAGGACAAGAGCAGTCGCCGTGATCATCCATGCAATGTCACCGGGCTAATTTGGGGCGGGTCAGCTTTGTGATACCTTCAGATCGAAAGCGGTCAGGTTCGAACTTACATCATACCAGATGTTCAAATCTTGGGTCACCGATGAGCCGCCGGTCATGCCGGTTCCATTGTATGCGACAACCATGGCGAATTCTTGTCGAGCAAATCGGTGGTGGTGTTGTTGTTGTTGTTGTTGTTGTTGTTGTTGTCAGAATCGGTCGTTGATTGTGGAAGGAGCTTCGAAGCCGAACCCGAGCTCCAAGAAATACCTACGATGGCGAACTAGTCCAAGCTGCAATTCACTGAAGAAGTGCAAACACCAGGAGCGATTGTGGGGGTGGGGGGAGTTCAGAGCGAGAGTCGAGGGAAGAGCTCTGATATTTGAAGTGAATATCAAGCGGTCGAGGGCCTCGATCGAGGGCGGTTGCCAGATACGCGAATTCTTCGTTCTCCAATTAATTCTCCGTTGGAAGCTTTAATTGTGGGTGACAACAGAGCTCACCGCAAAGGGGGCGCTGAATGTTGTTGGCGAGCTGGGGTTGGCACAAAAGAAGCAATTCCAAAAGGTTCACGGGGAGGGAGATAGGGCCCAACTAATAAACGTCTCAACATAACAGGGCGCAATCGGAGAGAAGGAAGGAAGGAAGGAAGGAAGGAAGGAAGGAAAGAAAGAAAGAAAGAAAGAAAGACAGACAGACAGACAGAAAGAAAGAAAGAAAGTAGCGAAGTCTCACAGCTCGAATGCAATTGTTTACCAATCAAACTTACTCGTTAGTCCCCTGTCACCAACAACGGGTGGGTTGAGAGGAAAGTGAAGATATTCGTGGTTGCATGCACTTAGAGTTTAGGGGATGGGGTATTTTCTACTTGACCCACCTATTCGGAAGTGAGATCTCTGGCTGCAGGGAGCTTTTACCTTTGTGCAGTGAAAAAAAGAAAGAAAATCATTGTGGCATCCTTGTCTAGTGGGGGGAGATTGACAGGGGACTACGGGCGGCAGGTCCCTCCACCATACTGACTTTAAAAAAGCCACCAAAAACGAAAGGGACAAAAGAGACAAAAGAGACAAAAGATAAGGGAATCAGCCAATGACAAGTCCGTATCACACTCCAAATTGACAATTTGAGGTTGAGTAAGTGCCAAGGCCTCGGGTCCCATACCCCATGTCATTTGTATGAACCCCACCCCCCTCTCTCTCCTCTCCCCCCCCCCCCAACACAACAGACAGCCCTGCCAGCCTTTGCCTCGAAAGGGGAGCTTGACTGCTAATGCTGGTGCTGGTGCTGATGCTGATGCTGATGCTGATGCTGATGCTGATGCTGATGCTGATGCTGATGCTGATGCTGATGCTGATGCTGATGCTGATGCTGATGCTGTGAAACAATGATGCATGCACCTGAAAGATATTTGTGAAACATCTGACCAGAGAGCGATTTCAAGGAATCATAAGAGATAAGGGTAAGTATATTGGAAATTAAATGATCACTGTTATTGATGCGAAGATGATTGAAGAAGTAAAGTAGGTAAATTACAGTACTTATACTAGTGAAGTGATTCAGATACGGGCTAGGAAACTTTGCGTTGGGGGCCCGCCGTCGGCACTAACTTGTCCGTGATGGGCTGCGGATCTCCCTACAGCCTCAAATGGAGAGGATTAGCGAGTAATCTCTTCGGGTCAGCCTATTGACCTCATTTGGGTGACCTTCCAGAACATTAATTAGTGCTTCCATCGAGATCAGTGGCAGTTCCGTGATCGTCGTCGGACCACACACAATGTTGGAATTGCTGGCAAGGGAAACACTTATATACGTGTTACTAGGTGCACTGGCTGGGGTAGATTGGAAAGACGTGGTCGAGAAAAAAGGCGACAAGTAAAATGATGCACAGTCCTGATGAGCTGCCCTCTCGGCAAGTATTGCATGGCCGAGAGTCTTCGAGTTCCCGCCGGATGGCGAAGCTGAAGTCAGTGCTGTACAACTTGAAATTAAATTGACATCATATCTCTCTAAGTTCCGAGGACGCACCAAAGCATTGGGTGCGGAAGCTACCTTATGCCCTCTTGCATCAGGAGTTCTTGACATTTCGACAACACGGTGGCGGTCTATCCTATCTTTGGAACACCCACCTATTGTGTGCTGATGAAGAGTTCTAACGCGGCCATCATGAAGATTCATAAAGCATTGCAATGGTCCCCTATGAAGTGCCGTGTCTCGATACTCGACAGACTTCCGGAAAGGCTGGCGTCATGTTTGGCTTTCAGCCTCCGGGACTTGCACTTTCTATGCATCTAGAAGGAAGGCTGATCCCAAAATCCAAAATCCAAAATTCCAAAGGTCGTTCACCCAGCCTTAGGAAGCCCGAGTGGAGTAGCGATGGAGAAGTACTGGATGCACGAAATGCGAAACTAGTGAAAGACGCGTGTGGCACATTGTTGGCTTCTCTTAGCTCAAAAGCCACAAAGATAAGAGCTTGTGTACGGCGAACTCCAACAACAACATATTCAAATGAGGAATAATTAATATTGCAGTCGAAAGAAGCGAGAACGAAAATGGGCGTTTTCGGCAAATACTACCTAGCAGATAGTACCTACTAGTAGTCCTCGTACTAGTAGATAGCTCCCCGAGTTCGCAGTCTGCATGAAAGAAAATTCTTTATGTTTCACACCCCACGCTGGAAAAAGAACGGCTCAAGCCAAAGCAATAGGGGATCCCTACTATCCCCCATGCTGTGCCTCGAAATCAGCCCATGTCTCTGAAATTTGTTGATGTCCCTCAGGCCTTGCGGATATCGCGCCAGCTGGACCTTCATTGAAGGCCCTCCAGTGACATCTGTGCGGCATTATTTTGACATGGTGGTGATCTCTCTCCACGAAGATCCAATCTCAGCTTGTATCTCCGCCCGACACAAGGTGTCCGACACCCGATCAAGCGTCTGTCAATCACTTCAAATCCAATACCTTAGCTCTGGGCCTCATCGAAATTAAAAACCAGCCGTTGAATACGAAAGACGGCAGAGGCAAACTCCTACCCCACACAAAATTCCCTCAAAAGCCACCGCCGCCCACGATGCCCCGGGGGTAAATCCTCCCCCATTGAATACTGGTCCGTACCTTTTCCACCGCTGCAGTCAGCCCGGGCACGGGACATAGTATATACAGTACTGGGTACCGTTATGCGGTCTTACTTCTATTGGGAGGACCCTAACCGTCCCAGGCGTTGGACTGCAGCTGTCCCTGAGTGAAATTTTCTCTCCCCCTCCCTTTCCATTGGCTCCCTCATTCATTGGAGAAACCATTGCTCCAGATGACCCGACTTGGGATTACCCCACGTGGGTGACACAATATCATCTGCTTAAGTTGGACGGGCGAGACGGGTGGGATATGAGGTTTCATTGGAATCCCATACACGCGGAATCGAGTCCAGGTCAAATTTCCCCAGAATAGCATCTGTAGTATCCGGCCGAGACATTGGTAATCGTATCATTGGGTGTAAGATTTAGTGCTCCCCACTCAAGAACCTCATCTTATCTTATCCGGTACCTCTGATGGTTCTCATAAATGCAAAACACATCTCTGACCGCATCGTTCTAGACAGAACATCCGCTGTCACCTTCGGGAGGTCAGGGTTTTCTTCATGTGTCCCCTTCGAGTACATACTCGGCCAAGCCATTCCCGTAAGATTTCCATCTCGTTCCGATATTCATACAGACTGAAGCTTCCTACACCTTCATCTATCTTGGAGCAGTTCCTCAACCAAGTCACCGAGTGAGGCGGAGCCCCCTCAGGATACCCCTCCTCTTTCCTTTTCTAGAGCGCTATGTAGAATCCGCAAGCCAGCGACTAAGTGAAATGGACTTTAGCCTGGACAAACTCCAGCATTCCCTCTCCTTGCAAACATCGCTCCAACACTCCACAGTCTGCCTCTTTCCCATGTAAAGATAAGTCACAATACACATATCAACCATCATTCCGCCTCGAACCATCGAACTCTACCCTTCAAACATCAACCCCCTACCGCTCTCTCTGATCCCATCCTCTTTCCTTCACTCACTTCACATCTCGCACCACCACCACCACCACCCCAACACCATACCCACATCTATCAAACAGCAACCTCCAAGTACTTCCAACGCCGACCCCCCTCACATTAGCTCCTGCCACCTCATGCTCATAACATCTCCCTCTAAACCTATAAATTACTGCCACGTCCCCGTCCCCGTCCTCCAACCCACCCATTCCATCGTTTCCCTAAAGAGATCCCGAAAAGTCTCAAACACAACATCCCCCATCATACATCGTACAGTACAAGCGACGATCTCACTCTCCGTGCCACAAATTTCCATCCGGGGTCTCGGATCGTGGTCGGCGAGACATGTGTCCTTTGTCAATGCCGGCAGTTGAGCGAGAATCTACGAGATGGAGAGGGCAGATATCGCTCACCTCGCACGAACTCAAGGTACCTAGCTCATCTCCTGGTCCAGTAAGTACGACACACGGACACGAGAGTTGGGACATGGAACAGAAGGTAATGTGAGGAGATGTTAAGATAGGTAGGTATGCATCTCATTCCCTAATCCCCTAAAATATATCGTATAATAAACTACTCTTTACTATCACTAAAATATATACACCAACAAACTCCCCAGCCGCGTACTAAATGAGTACCACTAGGAAGCATCTAGCAACTGAAGAGCCGACCTAACGCTCGTTCATCTTCGCTCCATAAACATGGAAACTACCAGTACCAATAAGGTGTATACAGTACATTAATTAACTCTTCCACGAAAACCCGATGAGTTTCGAGTATTAATAAATAAGAAATAACCCGTTTGTTTACTCCTGCCCAACCAAACCCAATGGATAGCCATCCATTCCCACTCATCCCAGCCTATATGTAAATGCCGAGCAATAATGAAAACTCCATGTTCCGAAGAACAAATGCAACCCCAGGAATCATGGGTACTAGACAAATGTACTAGTAAGAAAACAATTCCCCGCTAAAATGCAGCAATGGCAATCTAAAATTCAGAAGCAGCTAGTTTGCTCAGGAAGAGAGGGTAGCGAATCGACCTTCGAAAGCGCTGATTCTTTCTTGCTCGATCATCTTTTGCAGTCTTCGAGTCTCTCGGACTGCTTCCTCACGCTCGTTTTGGAGCTCCATGACTTCGATTTGAGCCACGTTCATACGCCCGACGACTTCTTCCATCTCCTTATCCGCATCAGCGAGAGCGGTCTCCAGCTCCATCACTCTCATCTTCAAGAAGTCCATCTTGGAGTCTTCGGAAACGGACATTGCTTTTCCAGACGAAGTGGTCAGAATGCGAGGCGCCTTCGAAGAATTTGCGAACATTGGTGATATTGGAGACTTGGGAGCGAAGAAACGTGGGGAGCGCATCCCATCCTTCACCCGCTGGAGTTGCTCATTGTGGCTCTCCTTAATGTCACGAACTTCCTCCTCGTGTCGAGCAATGGTCTCTTCTGAGGCTTGCTGAGCTGCCATAAGCTTATCCTCAAGAGACTTGAGTTTGCTCTGCATGAAGGTGATCTTCTGTGCGTTGACCCTTTGCTCTTTCTCTCCACGCTCAATCGTCTCCGAAAGGCGTTGACGCAAGGTGCTGTTAGCAGCAAGTTGTTGTCGAACCTGAGTAGCCAACTCCTCGACACGCTTGGCGGAAGCACGAAGCTCGTCTGCTAAAGCTTGTTCATCGCCCAGGTGGGCTTTCTCGGATTGTCGCAAAGAATCCGACTGTTTGCGTAGAGAATCGGCTTCTTGCTTTGCGAAGTCTCGTTCGGAGATGGCGTCTGCTAGGCTCTGCTCGAGCTGCTTCATTGCCATCTCTGTCTCTTCATCTTTGGGACCTGTAAGCTCCAAACTCTTCACCCGTTCCAACGATTCCGAATATGCATTTTGCAAATCTTTGTACGCACGCTCAAGGGACTCAGACGAGACATGACCGCTCCCAGGTCTTGATCCATTGCGTTGAAGAGTTCCAGCTGGTATTAAAATATCGTTCTCCTGCAAAAGACTTCGAAGTGATCCAATTTCTTCTTCCGCGCGGTCAAGGTCCATCTTCAGGCCACTGAGACCCTTCTCGCACTGCCACTTCTGTTCTATAGCTTCATCCGCTCGGCGGCGAAGCGTGTTGATCTCCTCGCGGAGATTCGCAACCTCCTTATCATATCCCAGCCGTCTTGGAGAACTTGACAAAGCTCGATCCCTCTCCACCTCCAATTGCCGAATCTTCTTTTGGTTCTCGCGGTTCTGATGCTCCTGACGCTCAAGTAAGCTTTTCAGAGCACGATGAAGAGCATCTCGTTGAAGCTCAACATCCTTTACACGCTCTGCCAGTGCCTCTCGGGACTCTGTTGTTTTTACCGATGCCGATCTGGTGAGTGAGGGAGGTCTCGATCTATTTGATGAGCCCTGTGCGACCGAATTCGATCTTGCCAGTCCTCCTGTTTTTACGCTGAATGATCCGTCCTCCGCAATGCTATTAAACTTCTTCAACTGCTGTCCCATCTCCATTGA